>ERZ1026860.973-NODE-973-length-15788-cov-4.114981_pt1 | contig 15788 bp, 13 predicted proteins | sample MGYA00380160_ERZ1026860 | MGnify/ENA primary metagenome ERZ1026860 (study PRJEB33269, sample SAMEA4719796) | human gut metagenome | biome: human-associated habitat; feature: organic feature; material: feces | place: Cameroon | collected 2013-10 ... | reverse complement strand
AGGGTAGGCAGCGCCGTAATATCCCGCTGGGTCCGCTCCTCATTGCGAATTTTGTCCAGCAGCATTTTTCGGCCGTCCAGCATGAAGCGGGTAATTTCCTCATTGGTAACGCCGGATGGATAGGGATACCCCTCCGGGTGTCCAACCCCATGCAAATCCGCCCCGCAAAAGCGCCACTGCCGCAGCTCCATGGCCTTTTTCTTGGCCGCCGTATTGCTTCCCTGAGCCGCGAAGGACAAGAAGTTCTTTCCCAGGGCACAGGGCAGGCCGGCCCGTTCAAACAGGTCCGCGTCGCCGCTGGCGTCAATGACCACCCTGGCGGGAAAGCATTCCCGTCCGCTTTTGCTTTCCGTCACCACGCCGGTGATTCGCCCGTTTTCCATCACCGGGGTAACCGCCTGAATGTCCAGCCGAAGCTGCACGCCCTCCTTGAGCAAAATTTCATCCATGGCCAGTTGAAACAGGGTGGGCGAAAAAAAGGTGCCGTAGCGGCCGCCCACGGGATGCTGCTTTTCCGGGCGAACCTTGGACACGTCCACAGGCACGTCGGGATCCCGCCAGATTTCCGGCAGCGTGTCATCGCCATAGCGGATGGACAGACGCAGCAGCTCCTCAGCCAGGCCAAAGATCAGCTGATGGCCCTGACCGTCGCACAGGGGTTCATACCAGTTAATGAGTCCGTTGGTGGCAAGCCCCCCAAGCAGGGCCTGTTTTTCCATCAAGAGTACCTGCGCTCCCGCGCGGCGCGCAGCGAGGGCGGCTGCCACACCGGCAATGCCGCCCCCCACAATCAGCACGTCCGTACCCTCGCGGATGGGCGTTTGCAGCCGTTCCACAAGCGTATTCATGCAGAATCCATCCTTTAATTGTGTGATGCGCCTTATTGGCACCATCAAGTTTACCCCTTTACAGCGCCCGCTGTCAAGCCGCTGATCATGTACTTCTGGAAGAAAACAAACAGCAGTACAATGGGAATGGAACCGGCCATGGAAAAGGCCATCAGCGCGCCGTAATCGTGAGCGTATTCCCCCAGGAAGCTCTGGGCCAGACCAACGGTCAGGGTTTTCATGCTGTTGCTGCTCATAATGGTCAGCGCCATCAGGAAGTCGTCCCAGGCGGACAGGAAGGTGTAAATGCCCACCGCCACCAGACCCGGCAGGGTCAGAGGAATCAAAATGGTTACCATGGTGCGGATGCGGCCCGCGCCGTCAATACGCGCCGATTCATCCAGAGAACGGGGCAGCGTATCAAAGAAGGAGCGCATCAGCGTAATGGCCAGCGGCAGGGCGAAGGTGGTGTCCGCCAAAATGACGCCGATGTAAGTATCCAGCATGTTCCACCGCATGTAGAAGCCGTACAGAGAAATCAGGATGACCACAATGGGGAACATCTGCACGGACATGATGGTGGTCAGAATGGCGTTCTTTCCCTTAAACTTATACCGGGAGAAGGCAAAGCCCGCTGGCAGAGCAATCAGCAGCACCAGCAGCACGGTGCCGCCGGAGGTAATAAAGGAATTGATGAAATACCGCACATATTCCGGCTTGGAAAACACCTTGACGTAGTTATCAAAGCTGCTTTCCCCCGTCAGGCTCAGGGTAGGCGGAATTTTCATAATGTGGGCGCTGGGCAGCAGCGAGGACACCGCCATCCAGTAAATCGGGAACAGGGTAATGACCAGCACCAGAGCCAGCACCACATAGCGCATGGCCTTGGAAATGCGGCGGGTATGATGGGCTACCTTGGTATTCAGCCGCAGCCGCCCGCTGTACGGGGCCAGGATGATGAGTACGGCAGCGCCAATAATCATGGGAATAAGCAGCAGCCAGGGATGAGCCATGGTCAGGTTGCCTCCCGCTACCCGCAGCAGCGTGTACAGGGGCCACAAAATCGCCAGCCAGGCGACCAGCTTTACAACCGCCGTAATGCTCCAGTCCCGGAGGGCGGTCTCGTCACGCACAGTCCAGTTTTGCGTCATGGTTTCCGCCTCCTTACTGATAGTCCGTCGCGGTGCGCTCAGACAGCTTATTGGATACCATGGTGATGATGAACAGAATCACCAGCCACAGCACGCCGATGGCTGCGCCGCGGCCAAATTCGTAATTCTTGAACGCTTCCTGATAAGCGGCGATGGACAGGGTCATGGTACCGGTGGTGCTGCCCGTGCCCGCCAGGTTGGCGATAATGGTGTACATCTGGAAGTTGTTCATAATGGCAATCCAGGTGGAGGTAATCAGCACCGGACGAATGGCCGGAATGGTCACATGCCGGAAGGTTTGCACGGCGTTCGCGCCGTCAATGCGGGCCGCTTCCTCAATGGAGGTATCCACAGACTGCAAACCGGCAAGCAGCATGACCATCATATAGGGCATCTGCCGCCAGACGGAAGCGATGATGATGGACGCACGGGCCCGGCCCACGGTTTCCAGCCAGCTCAGCTGGGTGGTGCTGGTAAACTGGAACAGGTTCAGGATGTAGTTGATAACGCCGCCATCCTGGTTCAGCATCAAGCGCCAGATAATGGCCACCACAACCGACGGTATGGTCCAAGGCACCAACAAAATGCCCCTGAAAAAGCCCTGACCGCGTATTCGGCTGTTTAGCAGCAGGGCGATGGTCATGCCCAGAATCAGCTGGATCACAACGGTAAAAAATACAAAGACCACAGTGTTTACAAAGTAGGTAACAAAATCGCTCTTCCAAAAATCCTTATTATTGAACAGCTTTTTATAATTCTTGAAGTTATTCCACTTCAGATTGCTCAGAGAGGAAATGTCCTCCTCGCCGGAAACCACGGCGCTGATGGAGGCAGGGTTGATATTAAAAACGTCCTTGCGGATATCCGCCAGCTTATAGTTGAAAAAACTGATATAAATGCCTTTGAGAATCGGGAGCGCGATAACGATGCACAGCACGATGATAGCCGGTACCGTCAGCGCGAAGCCAAACCAGCTGTCCGCCCGCGCACGGCGGGAGACCTTGGGCTTCTTTTGGGTGGTCAAGTTGTTTGCCTGCATGACAGCGCTTCCCCTTTCGGTAACGTATAAACAAATTGGGATAAAAAGCGGGGGCGGGCAAGCCCGCCCCCTTCGTAAGCCGTAACGGAATGGACTGAAGATTGGTTAGTCGTCGTAGATTTCAGAAACAGCTTCCTGCAGATTATCCGCGGCTTCCTGCGCGGAGGTGCCCTGAGCCATAGCGGTCAGCGCGTCCACAAACTTGGCCTCGGCTTCCATGAAGTGGCCGTCGATGGGCAGAGGACGGGCGTTGTTCATGGCTTCCACATAAGCGGCGGTAATGTCGCTTACATCGGCAAACACGGCGGCGTTTACGCTGGCGCGGGTGCTCATCTTGCCCTGGCCGCCCTTGTAGAAGATGTCGATTACCTTCGCGTCGCTCATGTACTCCAGGAAACGGCCCACGGCGGGCATCTTTTCATTGGGCACGGAGTTGAACACGATCAGGTAGTGGTTGACGGCGTAGCCGGAGGTGCCGGGAATGGGCATAACGCCAAAGTTCTTGTAGAATTCTTCTTCGTTTTCAGAAGCGGCGGCAGCGGTGGGGATGGTGGCTTCCAGATCCCAGTAGAAGCCGATCTTGCCCTGACCAAACAGGTTGCGCAGGTCCTTCAGAGAATAACCAACGGTGGAGGTAACCTTATCGTCGATCAAAGACTTGATGCACTCAAAGGCCTTCACGGCGTTTTCGCTGTTCAGGGCCAGGTTGCCTTCGGCGTCACGGTAATCCGCGCCATAGGCCCACAGGATGGGCAGGATGTTGTAGCCTTCGCCGGCTTCCACGCCATTGCTGTTGGGGATGGCCAGGCCGTAGATGTCGTCACCCAGAGCGGAAACCTTGCGGGCGTCCTCAATCAGTTCGTCCCAGGTGATGGGCAGGGTTTCAATGCCGGCTTCCTTCAACAGAGCCTTGTTGTAGTACAGGGCGACGGTATTGGCAAACCAGGGCATAGCCACCATCGTGCCATCCTTGGTAACGCCTTCCACGGCGGCGGGGTTGTAATCAGCCAGCACTTCCTCGCTGATGTAGGGCTTAATGTCCTTTACAACACCCAGTTCCAGGAACTGGGGCAGCCACTCGGCCTTGATGTGGGCCACGTCAGGCGCGTTGCCCGCGGTAGCGGCAACCAGCAGCTGGTCCAGATACTGGGCATAGGGGTTGGTCTGGGAATAATCCACCACGACGTCAGGATTATCCGCCATGAAAGCATCGGCAGATCCGCCGTACACGGGGAGCAGCTTTTCCTCGGCCAGGGCCCAGGAGGTCCAGGAGATGGTGGTCTTTTCCTCGGCAACGGCAACCGCGCTCAGGGAGGCGATCATCATAACCGCAAGAAGAAGGGCTACAATTTTTTTCATGTTTTGTTTCCGCCTTTCCACATATTTTTTTTGAAGGGGACATCTAGCATTTGTCGCATCGTCCGTCCTTCATTTTCTACAAATATGATAAACGAGTTTGCCGCACCGAGCCAGTTCAATTCCTCCAAATAGCTTTTGTGAAAAATAGTATTGCATTTGCAAATATGTATGTGTTATATTATATGTTTCTCATTTTTAAAAAATACATACGCATTCCCCATAACATATCGCTGCCGGAAGTAGCGCCCACAGCCAGCAAATCAGGGATGGCCCGCGCCAGACTGCCGCACCCATATACAGCGTCCACCACATCTGCCACAGGCTGCCCAAAATACCCTTCCTGCGCCAAACGCAAATAACGGGCGCTCACGTCTGTGGTGTCCTCCAGACAGGTCAGGGCAAAGGGGGCGGCCTGCCCAAACGCCCGGCATACGGCCATCACGCCTACACACGCGTCGTCAAAGGAAGGGGTGAGTCCGCGCCCCAGGCCCAAAAATCGGCCGGCTTCCGGTGACAGCAAAGCGCCTTCCGCCCGGCGGCGTATTCCGGACGGCAGGGAATCCAAACCGCTGGTCAGGTTCTCCGTCGCCTGCAAAAAAGTCCGGACATCCGGCTGGCCGTTCATGGGTTCTATCCTGCCTGACCAGCCATTGTCTGTACGCAGGGAAAAAGAACGCCCGTTCAGTTGGAATTTGTCTTTGTCCAGCCATGCGGGCATACCCGGTTCCAGCGCCTCCAGCACCGGGCCGGGCAGGCAAACGCTGTCCGGCAGCCTGGGCAGTCCGGGCATGGTCAGGGCCAGCATACGCTGTGCTTCCCCGTTTTGCAGCATCACATTCGCCACCCGGTGAAACACGGAATGAACATAGCCCCTGCATGGACAGAGCCATGCAGGGGTCAAATACGCTGTGGTTATGCAAGTACCTTCATACATCCGCGAGCCACCATCAATTCTTCGTTGGTTTCCAGCGCCCAGATTTCCACACCGCTGTCCGCCGAGCTGATTTTTCCTTCATATCCACGGCGGTTCAGCTCGGGGTCCAGCCGCGCGTTCAAAAACTTCAGTTGGTCCGCCACCTGCTGGCGAAGTTCAACCCCGTTCAGGCCGATGCCGCCGGTAAAGGTAATCGCGTCCACGCCGCCCAGATAAGCGGTAAACATGCCAATATAGCCCACAATTTCATCCGCGAAGGCGTCAATGGCCAGCCGGGCCCGCTCATTTCCCTGAGCTGCCGCGGCTTCCACATCCCGCATGTCGTTGCTGACGCCGCTGATTCCCAAAAAGCCGCCCTGGCTGGACAGGGTTTTCAGCACCTGCTCCAGACTGCCCAGCTGCTGAACCAGCACCGGAAGCATAAACACGTCCATATCCCCCACGCGGTTGTTGTGGAACAGTCCGCTCTGGGGCGTAGCGCCCATGGAGGCAGCGATGCTTTTGCCGTCCTGAATGGCGCAAAGCGAGCTGGACCCGCCCAGATGCACGCTGATGACCCGTTTGGCATAGGGCGCTTCCTTAGCCATTTTCCAGGCGATGTAACTGTGGCTGGACCCATGAAAGCCATAGCGGCGCAGACCATAGTTTTGCAGCCATTCATAGGGCATGCCATAAACAGCCCGTTTCAGGGGCATGGTCTGGTGAAAGGCCGTTTCAAAGCAGGCCACCTGCGGCAGGGCGGGATATTTCTGACGCACGCTTTTCATCATGGCCAGGTAAACCGGATTGTGCGCCGGAGCCAGCGGAGCCATTTTTTCCATCTCGCCCAGCAACGCGTCGTCAATCATCCGGGAGCCGGAAAGAGAACCTCCATGCACTGCCTTATATCCTACACCATCCAGTGTGCTCATGTCTACAGGCAGGCCCAATCTTTTCATGGCGTCCATGCACAAATCCAGCGCGTCCAGATGGGTTTTGCAGGCGCATTCCGCCTTTTCGGCCCGTCCGTCCGGCAATTTGACGGCGTAGCTGCCCTTTGCGCCAATGCATTCCACGCCGCCGGTCGCCAGCAGGTTTTCCGCTTCGCCCATTTCATACAGTTTGAATTTAAAGCTGGTGGACCCCAGGTTCAGAACCAGAATTTTAAGCATTTTTCTTCTCCTTTATTATATAAAGCAGCCGCGGAGCCAGGTTAGAGGGCTGGCCCGCGGCATGGGGATGGGTTTCGTTTTACGGACGGTACTTGGCCGCGAAAGCCTTCATGGCCTTCTGGAAGCACTCCATGGGCACGCGGGCCATGCCCGCGCCGATCAGGCCGCCCTGATAGTTGAACATGCCGCCGTGAATGGCGGGCAGCACGCCGGTTTTCAGTACCAGGCGGATGTCGATTCCCGCAGGCAGGCAGTCAAAATCCAGATTGGGAATCACATAATTGGGGTTGTGGGTGATGCAGATTTTTTCCATTTCCCGGGTCTGGTTGATGGAATCCTGCAAGCTCATGCCCCGCAGGTTGCACACGATGGGGCTGGCGGCGGCGGCGGTGCCGCCCATACCGGCGCACTCCACCACGCAGCTGTCGCCCAGCCAGGGCAGCTGGTCCTTGATGGTGTATTTGGTGGAGGTATACCGGCCCTCCATCATGGGCGCCTTGGCAGTAAACCACTGTCCGGGCAGGGAGGCAATTTTGATACCGTATTCCACGCCGTTGCCCGCCATGGCGGTTACCATGGTAGAGTACTCAATGCCATCGGCGGCAATGGCGGCGGCGCGGCTGGCGCCCTGGCCGTAGCAGTGGAAGAAACGGGGCGTTTCCACGATATACTTGACCGTGCGCATGATCTGCTCCTTGGGCAGGTCCAGTTCAAACAGCTGGGGCAGCACAATCTTGTCAAACAGCAGGTCGGCGGCCGTCTGGCGGGTGTGGTTTTCGTCCCCCATCTGCATGGCTTCCGCCAGAATGGGCTTGGTGGGAATACCGCCGTTCTTGGCCAGCATTTCCCGCATGGGCGGGAACAGTTCCTCCCGCATGTAGCGCAGGTTCTCGGCGATTTCCGGGCTGTACAGGCCCCAGCCGCAGAAGCCGCCCTGGAAGGGGCCTTCTGCCGGGAAGGTGGCGGCGGTGGTGCCGTTGCGCCGGTCCTCGGTCACAATCATGGCCACGGACTTGGTAATGATGCCGGTGCCCGCGCCTACCGTGTTGTGGTTCAGAGCGGAATCAATTTTGATTTCGCCGGACTTGAGGATTTCCACCGCTTCCTTTTCGTCCCTGGCCCAGCCTTCAAACAGCATAGCGCTGACCATGCCCCGCTGGTGCAGCATGACCATATCGTCGTAGTCAATGGGCGGGCCGGAATGCAGGATCATATGATCCTCCAGACCCTCCACACATTCCCCGGCGGGCTTGATGTCCACCCAGACCGGGTTGTTATCCGTCAAACACGCGGCCGCTTTCTGGTTGGCTTCCGCGATTTTCTGCTTGATATCCATGGTAGCCCTTCCTCCTTACAGGAATTCGTCCAGCAGCTCGTCAATTTCCTCGCTCTGCTTATAAGGCGGCACCCATTCAATCTGGGTGCAGGTGCAGTCCTGCGCTTCCAGCGCGTTATAGAACAGCATGATGCCCAAATTGGCAACCGCGGGTTTTTCCTTGTAAATACCGTCCATGCTTACGCCTCCAATGCCTGACAGATCTTGGCGCACAGGCGGGCGCTTTCATAGTTGCTGTCGGCCACAACCACGCCCGCGTCGCGCAGCGTCTGCTGAATCTTCGCCTTGTTTTGAGGGTCGCCCTCGCCGCCGCACACCGCGCAGACATACACGATATCCGGGCGCTGCTTCATATAGGGAATATAGCAGCTGGCAGGGTCCGGCGCAACGCCGGGTCCCAGAATGATATCCATGGCAATCAGTCCCACGGTGGGATCCGCCTGCTCCTGACGGAAGCGGGCAAGGCGCTGGGCGGGATCAAACACGGTATGGGGCGCTTCGGCGGTGAAGTCCAGGTCGCCCATGTCCAGCAGGGTATGCATTTCGCTCTGCTTATGGGTTTTCAGCCGCTTGGCGTACTTGGTGTTATCCCGGTTGGTGTGCATTTCAATTTCGGGAGCCACGCTGCGGAAGGTCATCAGGGTTTCCTCGGCAAAGGTGCCGCCGGTATACAGGCCGCGGAACCATTTCTTTTCGCCGGTAAACAGGGCGGCCTTTTCCCGTGCCAGAGCGTTGACCTCATCCTCGGTCCAGCCGATTTTGGGTTCCTGACCGGTTACAATGCGCACGCAGGCCCTGGCGGCTTCCTCCAGGTTATACGCGCCGGTTACCTTGTGGCCGCGATACAGTTCCTCGTCCGCGCCCAGGAATACGGCTACCACAGGCTTGTGCAGCTGATCCGCCTCGCACAAAACCTCCTCCATGATTTCACGGTCCGCCAGCATGGATACCAGACAGATCAGCTTGGTATCGTCGTCCCGGTCCAGACGCTTCATATCCGCCTTCATGGACACGCCGCCCACCGTCTTTTTCAGGTCGCGCCCGCCGGTGCCCAGCACACAGGTAACGCCGCTGCCCATGGCCTCAATCAGGCAGGCCACCTCCTGACTGCCGGAGCCGGAAGCGCCGATCACGCCCACAGGGCCAAACCGCACAATGCTGCCAGCCGCCATCGCCACGCCGCCAAGCAGGCCCACGCCAGCATCGGGGCCCATCATCAGCCGGCCGTGGTCCCGGGCGTATTCCTTCAGTTCGCGTTCTTCCTCCAGCGAAACGTCGGCGGTGAACATGAACACGTCCATGCCCTTGTCGATGGCCTTTTTGGCCTCCTTCACCGCGTACTGACCCGGCAGGGAAATCTGCACCACGTCAAAGGAGCCGGGCTCCAGCTCATCCACATCCCGGTACACCCGCTTGTGCTTTCCGCCGCCGCTGGACAGGGCCTCCACACCCGCCTGATACGCCTTGTTCAGCAGGTCCTCGCTTTGCGCGTCGATGGCCAGCATCAGGTCGTTTTTGGTGGTTTCGGCAGGTACGTCATAGCCTTCTTCCGCCAGCAAATCCATGTTCTGTTTGGTTCCCATGCCGCATTCCGCGCCGTCCACGCCCTCCAGGTCCGTCAGCTTGATGCCGACGCCCATCAGGGTTACGGAGTCCATATAACGGTTGGGAAGAATGAATACCTTTTTCATTCCTTATATACTCTCCCTTTTTGCTTCTATGCCGCCCTCGCCTTTTTGAAAGGTCAGCCGGTAAGGGGGCCTGGCCGCGTCCGGGTAATCGCTGCGGGTATGACAGCCCAGCGTATCCCGGCGAGCCAGCGCAGCCTTGGCGGTAAGCAAAGCCGCAATCAAATCATTTTCCAGACGATATCGCTGGAACGCCTCCTGAGCGTCAGCGCCATGCAGGGTCATTGCCTGCTCCAGACAGTCCTGCAAAACAGCCGTACATTCCGCCAGACTCTGCTCCTGACGCACAGCGCCCACGCCCGCTGCCAAAGCCTGCCGCATCCGCTGGCGCAGCAGGGTCAGCTGAGGCGCGCAGCTTTCGCTGTCATAGGGCATTTTTTCCACCGCTTCTTCCCCGGGTTCGGCGGCGCTTCGGGCGTAAGCCGCCGCGCTGATTCCGGCGCGCCTGCCAAACACCAGCGTTTCCAGCCCGGCGTTTCCGCCGATGCGGTTGGCCCCGTGCAGGCCGCCCACCACCTCGCCGCAGGCAAACAGGCCCGGCAGCGTGGTGCGGCACTGGTCGTCAATGCACACGCCTCCCAGAGAGGTGTGGGGCGCGGGGCCCAATTCAATCCACTGGGCCGCCAGATCGATGCCCACATTGCGGTAGCGTTCCACATACATGGCATAGCCGGTTTCCAGCCGTTCACGTCCCACGCCGGTTGCGTCAAAGTACACGCCGCCATGGGGGGTGCCACGGCCTGCGGCTACCTCCGCGGCGATGCGCCGGGCCATCACGTCCTTGCCCATCCGTTCGCCCTCGGGGCCGTAGCGCAGCATAAAACGTTCGCCGTCCTTGTTGCGCAGCACTGCTCCCTCAAACAGCAGGGTGGTAATCACGCTGGTGCCAATTAAGGCTTCCGGCCACACGGCGGCGCTGGGTTCAAACTGGATAAATTCCATATCGCACAGCTTTGCCCCGGCGTTCCAGGCCATGCCAATGCCATCGCCGCCGGAATCCCGCTTATTGGTGGATACAGGGAAAATGCCGCAATACCCGCCACAGGCCAAAATGACGGCCTTTGCCTGCACCGTCAGCCACTGACCCGTCTTCTGGTTATAGGCCAGCGCGCCTGTGGCGCGGCCATCCCGGGTCAGCAGGCGCACGGCGCGCACGCCGGGCATATCCTGCACACGGCCTTCCAGTTCCCGATGCAGAGCCTTCAGCACTTCCACACCGGTTTCGTTGCCAATGGAGGCAACCCGGGGGTGACTGGCTCCCAGCGGCCGCAGCAGCTGATACCCGTCCCCTTCCCGATTGAAGGAAAGCCCCATCTGGCGCAGGCTGTCGAACACCGGCCTCGCGTCCTGACAAAGAGCCCTGGCCAGAGCCGGGGTGCTGAGTCCCTGACCGCTTTGCAGCGTGTCCTGTAAAAAACATTCGGGAGAATCATCCGGGTGCACAGGCGCGTTAAACCCGTGCACCCAGGGAGACGCTCCCTGTCCATCCTCCATCAGGCAGACGGTCAGCCCGGCGGCCGCGCATTCCCGCGCGGCCATCCAGCCGGCCAGACCGCCGCCAATGATCAAGCAATCCATCTTACACTTCCCAGATGCCGCCCTTGGCCATGGAACCCACGTTCTTGGAGAACAGGCGCAGATAGCGCTGGTAGTCCTTGCCGGGGAATTCCCACTTGAACGCGGCGATACGGGCCTTCAGTTCCTCGTCGGAGATGCACAGTTCAATCTTACGGTTGGGAATATCGATGGCGATTTCATCGCCGTCCTTGACCACTGCCAGGGGGCTGCACAGAGCGGCTTCGGGGCTGACATAGCCGACGCTCAGGCCGCTGGTGCCGCCGGAGAAGCGGCCGTCGGTGATGATGGCGCAGGAATTGTACAGCGCAGGCTTGCCCTTCAGTTCCTCCTGGAAGGTAAAGGCGGTGGTGCCGAAGCGGCCCTTCAGGCCCATAAAGCGCAGCACGCAGGCGTCGCCTTCCTGAATCTGACCGGAACGCAGCGCGTCCAGGCCTTCCTGCAGGGAGTTAAACACCTTGGCCTTGCCCTTGTAGGTCATCAGCTGCTGGGGCACGGCAGCAATCTTGATGATGGAGCCTTCGGGAGCCAGGTTGCCGTACAGCACGCCCAGGCCGGGCTCGGTCATCACGGGGTTATCCAGAGTGCGGATCACGTCGTCGTTATAAATCACGGCGTTTTCCACGTTCTCACGAACGGTATGGCCGTTGACGGTCATGCAGTCGCCGTTCAGGCGGGGCAGCAGGTTCTTCATCAGGGCGGGCATACCGCCGGCCAGGTCAAAGTCCTTGACGGAGTATTCGCCGCCGGGCATCAGGTGGCTCAGCAGAGGCACGGTGTTGCTCATTTCGTCAAACACCTTCCACCAGGGCTCGTCGTAACCGGCTTCCTGGGCGATGGCGGGCAGGTGCAGAATCAGGTTGGAGGAACCGGCCACAGCCATGTCCACAGCGATGGCGTTGCGGATGGATTCGGGGGTGATGATCTGCCGGGCGGTAATGCCTTCGCGCACCATTTCCATAATGCGCTTGCCGGCGCGGAACGCCAGGTTGCGAATTTCGCTGGACACGGCGCTCATGGAGGAGTTGCCGGGCAGGGTCATGCCCATGGCCTCGGCCATCATGCACATGGAGTTGGCGGTGGTCATGGAGGTGCAGCCGCCGCAAATGCCCCAGCTGTGCTGAATCAGGCCATGATACAGGTCGGGATCAATTTTGCCCTCGGCCATAGCGCCCACCTTGTCCTGAGCGCGGATGTGCACCACTTCCTTGCCGCGGAAGGTGCCCAGCGGCATGTAACCGCCGGTAACCACAATGGCGGGAATGTCCAGGCGGGCGCAGCCCATCAGGTGGCCGGGCACGATGGAGTCGCAGGTGGACAGCAGCACCATGCCGTCAAAGAAGTTGCCGTCTACGGTCAGTTCCACCTGGTCGGCGATGGAGTTGCGGGAGGGAACCTCGATGTATTTGGGATCTTTCAGCACCATGCCGTCGCAAATGGCGGTGGTCATCACTTCCAGCGGCAGGCCGCCCGCCTCGCGGATGCCCTGCTTTACGCGCTCGGCCAGTTGATTCAGGTGTACGTGGCCGGGGTTATATTCGTTCCAGGAGTCCACAACGGCAATCAGGGGCCGGTTCAGTTCTTCCTCAGTATAGCCCATGCCCAGCATCAGTCCGCGGCGGCACTCGGCAGCCTCGCCAAATTCCCAGCAGCTACGCATTTCTTCATACTTTTTCATGTTGTTTTTCCTCCTTGCGTCATTCAGCCAAATTAAAATTCATCCTCAAGCATACAGTCAATCGCGCCGTCGATGGTCTGACCGCCGTCAATGAAAATGGTCTGACCCACGATAAACCGGCTCTTTTCCTTATCCGCCAGGAACAGCACCATGGGCACGATGTCCTCGGGCTGGCCGCCGTGACCGATGGGAATTTTCCGGTTGAAGCCCTCGATATCCCGGTCGGAATAACGGCTCATGATCTTGGTATACACCAGGCCGGGGGCGATGGCGTTTACGTTGATGCCGTACTTGATCAATTCCACGCCGATGGACTTGGTAAACATATTCAAACCGGCCTTACCGGCGGAATAGGGCAGCGCCTTGCGCTTTACCCAGGTGACCAGGCTGTGGACGGAGGAAATATTGATGATTGCGCCATGAACGCCCTTCTCCACCATATCCTTGGCCGCCACATGGGAGCAGTAGGCGGCGGAGTTCAAATTCAGGTTGATCTGGCTGTCCCAGTATTCCATGGGCATATCCACAAAACCGCCCTTGGGCATTTTCAACGCGCCGCCCGCGTTGTTCACCAGCACGTCGATTTTGCCAAAGTGATCGATAAAGGCGTTCAGCATGGCCTCGCAGTCCTCGCGCTTGGACACGTCCGCCTTGTAAACCTGAGCGTCCGCGCCCAGCGCACGGCACTTTTCCGCCACTTCCATGGCGCCGTCCGGAGAATTGCAGTAGTTGATGCCCACGTCATAGCCTTCCTTGGCGAAGGCCTCCGCGCAGGCAGCGCCGATTCCATGGGAGGAACCCGTAATGAGAACCGATTTTTTCATTTTGCGTACTCCTTTTTCATGTATTCCGTAACGGTGTATAACGGAAGGAAAAGGTATGCCGGTTCCTTCCCGCCAACTTCGCGAATCAACGCCCGGGCGATTTCCGCCGGGTCGGTAACCCCGGCCGCCATCATGCCGTGCACAAAGCCCTCGTCATGCTTGGCGCAGGCCAGACAGGCCTCCAGATATTTCCGGGACGCCTCCGGACCGATAGCGTCCGCCCCCAGGGGCAGATACGGGTGGCCGCAGACGATGTTGCAAATGGGCATTTCCAGCAGGCGGCGCAGTGTCTTTTCATAGCCCTGCGCGTCCATCAGCAAAGCGCAGCCCTGGGATACCGTGCCGTTCAGCTGAAGGGAATCGCCGGTAATCAGGGTCATGGTTCGCTCGTCCAGGTAGCAGCACGCGTCCGTATCATGGCCCGGGGTGTGCAAAAGCCGCAGATCCCCCAGCTTTCCGCCGTCGGTCAGCAGCAAATCCGGCTTTACCCCATCCAGAACGGCGGGAGCCGCCGGGCTATATTGGGGAAACGTGGCCCGAATGGCCTTGGAATACTTGAGGGGGTCCAGCATGCGGTCCCTGGAGTCCACATACACGGCCACCTTCATTTGGGGGTTCAGTTCCTTCAGCCGGGCGCAGCCGCCCACATGGTCGCCATGGATATGGGTTATGGCCATCCAGTGGATATCTTTGGGGGTAAGCCCCAGCTGGGTCAACGCGGGCACGATATCGCTGTCCACGGTTTCAGCGCAGCCGCCGGTATCCACAAGGATATTTTCCCGTCCTGTTACCAGGGTGGCTCCGGCCCAGCATCCTGGAAAAGTCACCGCAAGACGATATACGTCAGGCGCAAGACGTATGAATGATTCCATCAGTCGGTCAACCTCCTGAGACTTTTTATCCGTACACACATTATATCCTTGCCCCGATAACAGGCTCAACGCCAAAGCGGGCCACAGGCTTTTTCCATAATTCGTCTTGCTTTTTTTGAAAAAAGAGTATAATATATTTAGCCATATTTCGCGACCGGCCCTGCAGGGCTGTTGAAAGGAGGCGCCGCCCGATGCGCGACCAGATGATTCCTGTGTTTGTAGACGAAAAATCCGCTTCTTCCTCGCAGTACGCCAATACCATTCAGGGCATTCGCACGGCGGCGGCCCGGTGCAATATGCGCCTGAGGCTGATCAGCGACGCCCGCTTTGACGAAACGGATTTTGAAACCCTGCCCGGAGTAGCCATTGTAACGGGCGTAAGCATGCCCTTTATTCAAAAGGCCATTGCCCGGCTGCGGGCCCACGGCAGGTACGCGGTTTTGGCCGGAACGGATTCCGAGCAGTTTGGTCACGACGTGTCCTGCGCCACCCCATCCCGCCGCACGGAAACCCAGCAGCTGGTTAACTACCTATATAATTGCGGAAAGCGGCGCATCGCCCTGGTGGGCTTTGGCCGCCGGTCCATCAACGATAACTTTCGCTACCACGCCGCCATGAGCGCCGTGGCCGCCTGGGGCAATTTGCTCAAGGACGAGGACGTGTGGCTGTGGGAGCAGGACCCCAGCGAGAGCTTTGAGCAGTTTTTGCAGGTACACAGCCGCTACGACGCGGCCATTTGCCCCAATGACGTCATCGCCGTATGGCTGGTGGATTTTTTGCAAAAAAACGGCACTCGCGTACCGGACGACCTGTTTGTGGCCTCCTTTGGCAACATGGCCATCGGGCGGTATCACATCCCGTCCATTACCAGCATGACCATGGATATGCTGGTGGTGGGCGAGCAGGCCTTTAACGTATGGCGTTTTTTAATGAAGAACGACAAATCCCAGCAGACCGCTTTGAAAATGACCGTGCCCAGCCGCCTGCTGATTCGACAAAGCACCGCCAACACCTGCATTGAAGCGGGCGAGGGCGCTGTGGCCCCCACCCTGCAGGATCACTTTTACCACAACCCCACCATCGCCCTGCTGGTGGGCATTGAAAACTGCATCAACCAGCGGGATGAAACCGACCTGCGCATTATGCGGGGCATGATGGACGGCAAAAGCTACGAGCAGATTTCCGATGAGCTGTTCATCAGCGGCAGTACCCTGCGTTACCGGCTGAACAAAATCTTCGCCGATATCGGCGCGCACAACCGTCAGGAGTTTGAAACCATTATTCGTACCTATCTGGGAAACGGCAATCCTTTTCGACAAAGCTGAATACGGCAGGACGGGCCGCAGTTTTATTG
>ERZ1026860.971-NODE-971-length-15830-cov-5.843360_pt1 | contig 15830 bp, 10 predicted proteins | sample MGYA00380160_ERZ1026860 | MGnify/ENA primary metagenome ERZ1026860 (study PRJEB33269, sample SAMEA4719796) | human gut metagenome | biome: human-associated habitat; feature: organic feature; material: feces | place: Cameroon | collected 2013-10 ... | reverse complement strand
CCCGCCACAGCACAGCCAGACCGACACCTGCGCCGGTGCACAGGCCCGCCACAAGGCTGGAAAAGCGCAGGGCCCCTTCCACATAAAGCTGCGTCAGCAGGACGCTGGCGGCGCAGTTGGGGATGAGCCCCACCGCAGCGGCGACGACGGGCTGGAAAAAGCCCATCTCCCCCAGCACCGCGGCAAACACGTCCTCGCCCACGCCCTCCACGATGAGGCCGAAGATGAGGCTGAACCCGAAGATGAAGACGAAGATCTCCAGCGTGTGGCGGAGGGCCGCCATCCAGATGGGGCTGTGATGGCCCTCCTCGTCGCTGTGCTCCTCGTGGCAGTCCACCTCATCGGCGCGGCCGGTGTAGCCGCCCCGCAGCCCCTTGGGCAGGGCTTTGCGCAGGACGAAATCCAGCACAAAGCCCACGGCGATGGCGTACAGCACCTTGATGACCAGCAGCAGGCCCAGCTTGTCCCAGTAGGCGGGCAGGGAGACCAGCAGCGGGATGGCCTCGTCGCTGGTGGCGAGGAAGACGGCCATCAGCGTGCCCAGCGTGATGACCTTGGAGGAATAGAAGTTGGACGCAATGGCGGAAAAACCGCACTGCGGCACGCACCCCAGCACCGCGCCGGGCAGAAAGCCCAGTTTGCCGCCGCCGGCCAGCAGCGCTTCGATGCGCTCGCCGTGGCGGGTCTCCACATACTCGATGAACAGATAGGCCAAAAACAGAAACGGCAGCATCTTGGCGGTATCCACCAGAGATTCGCCCAGAACATCCAAAAACAGCTCCATGGTACTCCTCAAAATCGCTTTACTTTTGTAAATTGCAAATTGGTTGCATTTTCGTGCGGAGTACAGTATACACGTTTTTGGGGGAGATTGCAAGACCAAATTGCAAATTGGTTGCAATTTAATTTTGGAGCCGGCCCGCGATCTCCACCGCCTGCTCCTGCGTCAGCTTTTTGCACTCCACCATCCGTTTCAAAACCACGTTGGCGCGGGCCGTCATCTTCTCGGGGCTGGAGGCATACAGGCTGGGGGCCTGCGGCAGGCCCGCCAGTGTGACGCACTGGGCATCGGTCAGGGCAGCGGGGGCAGCGCCGTAGTATCCCTGCGCCGCCTCGGCAATGCCATAGCAGCCGCTGCCAAAATAGATGGTGTTGGCGTACATCTCAAAGATCTCCTGCTTGGAGTAGTGCTTTTCAAGGTCCCGGGCCGCAAACATCTCCGCCGCCTTGCGGGCCATCTGCTTCTCCTGGGTGAAAAGCTCGTTTTTGGCCAGCTGCTGGGTGATGGTGCTGCCGCCCTCGGCCAGCGTGCGGGTCTTCAGGTCGGTCCACAGGGCCCGGGCGATGGCGGCGGGGTCTACGCCGTGGTGGTAGACAAAGCGGCTGTCTTCCACCGAGATCACCGCGTCGATATAGGTCTGCGGCATCTCGCTCAGGGGCGTAAAGCCGGGGCGGGCCGAGATGGCAGCATATAAGGTATGGATGGGGGTGACGGCGTCGGCTTTCTGGTAGAGCCGGTAGCCCTGATAGCCAAAGGTGACCGCTGCCGCCAGCACCGCCACCAGCAAAACGCCCAGCAGCGCCAACAGCAGCCGCCGGAGGGAGGAAACGATTCGCATAAAACAGTCCTTTCTGTAAGGGGGGGTCCAAAGCCTGTCCCAGTATACCGCATCGGCATGACATTTTCGTGAACAGAAAAGGACCTGTCCGCGCCCAAAACCAAAACTGACCCCCAATTTTTGAAAAAATTTGATTCAACCTATTGACAATGTGGGAATGTGGGGTTATAATGCAACCATCACAAAACCACTAACCCAGTTGGGAAATGATAAAAGTGGTACTTTTGGAAAGGAGGGCTCGACGATGACGCTGATCTGGAAAAATCTTCTGCACGCCAACTTCCGCTGTGGGCGAATGTACAGCGCCCGGGCTGAGAAAATTGCTCTGACCCCAAGCTGTGCCAAGCCCTCCGCCGCACGAATGTGCCGCTGAGAAGCACGCATCGGCCCAACGCTCAGACAAAGCAAAGTTCACGCCCGGGAACGAACAGACCGCCGCAAGGCAGCTGCGTCCCGGGCTTTTTCACGACTAAAAATAATACTAAAAGTATAAATAGAGAGGTAAATTATTATGTCGAACTATAAATTTGAGACCCTGCAGCTTCACGTTGGCCAGGAGCAGCCCGACCCCGCGACCGATTCCCGCGCGGTGCCCATCTACCAGACCACTTCCTATGTGTTCCGCAACAGCCAGCACGCAGCCGACCGCTTCGGTCTGGCCGATGCAGGCAACATCTACGGCCGCCTGACCAACTCCACCCAGGATGTTTTCGAGAAGCGGATCGCAGCGCTGGAGGGCGGCGTGGCCGCTCTGGCTGTGGCTTCCGGCGCAGCCGCCATCAGCTACACCATCGAGGCGCTGGCCCAGGCCGGCGACCACATCGTGGCCCAGAAGACCATCTACGGCGGCAGCTACAACCTGCTGGAGCACACCCTGAGCCAGTACGGCGTCAAGACCACCTTCGTCAATGCCCACGATCTGGCAGAGGTGGAGGGCGCCATCCAGCCCAACACCAAGGCCGTTTATCTGGAGACCCTGGGCAACCCCAACAGCGATATCCCCGATATCGACGCCATTGCCGCCATCGCCCATAAGCACGGCCTGCCGCTGGTCATCGACAACACCTTCGGCACCCCGTACCTGATCCGCCCCATCGAGCACGGGGCCGATATCGTGGTCCACTCCGCCACCAAATTCATCGGCGGCCACGGCACCACGCTGGGCGGCGTCATCGTGGACAGCGGCAAGTTTGATTGGAAGGCCAGCGGCAAGTACGGCAACATCGCCGACCCCAACCCCAGCTACCACGGCGTCTCCTTCGCAGAGGCTGCAGGCCCCGCCGCCTTCGTCACCTACATCCGCGCCATCCTGCTGCGTGATACCGGCGCGACCATCTCTCCGTTCAACGCCTTCCTGCTGCTGCAGGGCACCGAAACCCTGAGCCTGCGCCTGGAGCGCCATGTGGAGAACACCAAGAAGGTCGTCGCCTTCCTGGCCAACCATCCGCAGGTGGAAAAAGTCAACCACCCCTCTCTGCCCGACCACCCCGACCACGCCCTGTATGAGAAGTACTTCCCCAACGGCGGTGCTTCCATCTTCACCTTTAATATCAAGGGCGGCCGGGAGGAAGCCTTTCAGTTCATCGATAACCTGAAGATCTTCTCCCTGCTGGCCAACGTTGCCGACGTGAAGAGCCTGGTCATCCACCCGGCCTCCACCACCCACAGCCAGCTGAACGACGAGGAGCTGGCCGAGCAGCAGATCTACCAGAACACCATCCGCCTGTCCATCGGCACCGAGCACATCGACGATATCCTCGCCGACCTCGAAGGCGGTTTTGCAGCCGTCCGCGGGGAGTGATCCGCTGCCGCTCAAATTCCCCGCCGCATTTTGCCTCCCGGCATTCTCCTCCTTATTGCGTGTGCATTTCTTCTGAAAAGAGAGTCAGGGCTTTCGCTCTGGCTCTTTTTTCGCGTTCTGCCATGCGCAGCGCACAAAAAAGCACGCAGAGCCTCTGCGTGCTTTGAAAGCGTTATGTGGGATGGGGCGCTCACGGCACAAACCGATACCCAACGCCGCGGATCGTAATGATGTGCTGGGGCGTGCGGGCGTTGTCCTCGATCTTGCTGCGCAGGCGGTTGATGTACACCATGATGGCGTTGTCGTCCACGGCGATGAGGTTGCCCCAGATCTGCTCGTAGATCATATCCTTGGTGAACACCTGCTGGGGGTGGCGGACGAAAAGGAGCAGCAGGCTGCGCTCTTTCTCGGAGAGGTTGAGCTCCACATTGTTCTTATAAAAGCGCATGGTGGTGGTATCGCACAGGAAGGGCCCGCAGCTGATCTGCTGGTTGTTCTCCTGCGAGAAGCTCTTGCTCCGGCGGATGAGGGCTTTGACCTTTGCGCCCAGGATCTGCGGGCGGAAGGGCTTGGTGACATAATCGTCGGCGCCCAGCGAGAGGCCGTACATGAAATCGTAGTCCTCGTTGCGGCCGCTGATGATGATGACCGGCGTGGTGACGCCGTTGCGGCGGATGGTCTGGATGACGTCGAAGCCCTCCATATCGCCCAGCGTGATGTCCATCAGGATCATATCGAGGGTGCTGCTCTGCCGGGCAATGAGGTCCAGCGCAGCTGCACCGCTGTTGACCACCAGCGGCTCCATCTCGTTGCTGACCATTACTTTGGATAAAAGTTTGCAAATTGCTGGATCATCATCTACAATAAGAACATGATATGCCATGCCTGCCTCATCGCACTCCCTTGCCGCAAAATGTCGATGGATATACAATTAACAGTATAACATGATTTGCGGCGAAGAGCAAGCATTCCGCGCGTTGAAAGGAGAACCCGCCATGTCCGTTCCCACATCCCACATAAGATCTCTGGCCCGGCGACTGAGCTCCATCTGGGTGCCGCTGGTGGTCGGCATTGCGATGCTGGCTTTTCTGGGCCTCACCGGGGGCCTTGTCTGGCAGGATTACCGCACCGCCCTCATGGAGAGCCAGACCCGCCAGCTGGAGCTGGTGGTGCAGAGCCTGGCCGACAGCATCGAGTTTTCGCTGGACGAATACACCGACCGTCTGGATTCCGCCGCCCGCAAGGTGTCCGAGGAGCACAACCTCCGCCCGGGTCTTGCCCGCAGCGATACGCTCCGGGATATCTGGATCGAAGACGGCGAGGGAAACATCACCTACAGCTGCTATGGGCTCATCGCTGTGCGGGATGTGCTGCTCACCCGCACCGACACCGTCTCCTACTGGCAGTACCACCGAGGGGATACCCACTATCTGGTGCTGAAACGGCCGGTGGGGGAGCGGACGGTCTGTCTGGTGGTGGATTCCACCGTCCTCTACCAGCAGCTGGTAGCGGACATCCGGGTGGGCACCAACGGCTACATCGTGGTCAAAAATGACGAGAACCGCATCATCATGCACCCGGAGCCTGCCCAGTGGGGCATCGACATCCTGCCCGGGCGGCAGAAGCTTTATGCCGGCAAGGATCTGGACATGAGCAGCCTGAGCGATATGCTCCAGACCCAGCTGGAGCAGGATTCCGGCATTTTGGATTATTACTCCTACTGGTGGACCGACCCCGACCTGCCCCGGGTGCGCAAGCTCAGCGCTTTCCGCCACCTGACGCTGGGGGATACCTTCTGGAGCGTGAGCGCCGTGGTGGATTACGACGACCTCTACCGCCCCGTGCAGGAGAGCTTTTTCAAGCTGGCGGCGCTGTTCGGGGCCATCGGTGTGGTGCTGGTGCTGTTCACGGTGCTGGTGTTCCGCCTGCAGCAAAAGCAGAAAAAGGACGCCACCGAGATCAGCGACCTGAAGACCCTGAACTCCACGCTGGAAGAGCTGCACCGCAGCGAGGAATCGCTGGCCCACGGCCAGCGGCTGCAGCTGATGGGCACCCTCACCGGCGGCATCGCCCATGAGTTCAACAACTTCCTGACGCCCATCCTGGGCTACGCCGATTTCATCATGGCGGACGCCGAGCCGGGCAGTGAAATTTACGACAACGCCATGGAGATCAGCGAGGCGGCGCAGAAAGCGCAGGACGTGGTGCGGCAGATCTCCTCAATGAGCCGCAAGAATGTGGAGACGGTCTACGACGCTGTGCCGGTGGAGAGCCTCATCGACCATACCTGCAAGCTGGTGGAGACCAACTGCCCCAGGCAGGTGGAGCTGCGGCGGGAACTGGAGCTGAACGGCGAAAATGTGCTGGGCAACAGCACCCAGCTGCAGCAGGTGCTGCTCAACGTCTGCATCAACGGTATCCACGCCATCGGGGTAGGGCAGGGCAGCCTGACCCTGCGGGCCGCAGTGGTGCCCCGGGCCGAGCTGGCCGCCCGGGTGCCGGAGGAGAAGATCTCCGACGATTGGGAGAGCTATGTCTGCATCAGCGTCACCGATACCGGCTGCGGCATGGATAAGGATACGCTGAGCCACATCTTCGAGCCCTTCTTCACCACCAAAAAGCAGGGGGAGGGCACGGGCCTGGGGCTGGCGCTGGCCGATCAGATCATCCGCACCCACAAGGGCTATATCCTGGCGGAGAGCGCCATCGGCAAGGGCACGACCTTTTATATCTATCTGCCCGTGCTGGAGCAGCAGCGCGCCCGGGAGCAGGTGCAGTGGGGCGTGGAGCACAAGCTGCGCATCCTGGCGGCGGACGACAACCAGAAGGTGCTGGCCCTGCTCAAAAAGGACTTTGCCCGCTTCGGGCTGGAGGTCGTCACCTGCGCCCGCCGGGGGGAGCTGCGGGCGCTGCTGGAAGCCGAGCCTTTTGATGCCCTCGCCATCGACGAGAGCCTGACGGGCGGCAGCGGCGTGGAGTTCTGTATGTCCATCAAGGGCAAGTACCCCGCCCTCACCCGCATCATCATGACCAGCGCCCCCACCCGCGAGATCGTGGAGGCCCGCAGCCACCGCATGATCGACGGCTACATCGTCAAGCCCGTCTCGGCAGCGACCCTGCTGAACGAGATCCGGGCGTGCAGGAGGGCGCACGACGCATAAAAACTTGTATCCATCCTGACATCCACATTCTTACAACATATTAAGCATTTTCTTAACGAACCGTAATGGAGGACGCTTTGGGGGTTAAGTTTCGGCGGCTATACTGGAACCATCGAAAGCGGGAATGGAACACAGTTCCCGCACGGAATGTTTCCCGCTAAATGTGGAAAAGGAAAGGAAGTACAACCCATGAGTGAAACGGTTCTCGCTCTGCTCGGCTTTGCTACGGTGATCGCGGTCATCGTGCTGCTGCTGCGCAATGTCACGGTCCCCTCGCTGGCTTTCGTCAGTGTCTCGACCATCACCGCCATCATCCTGGTCGTGACCAAGGCGTTCACGCTGGATGAGGTGGCAGGCTTCATCAAGGAGGGCGTCAAGGGCGTCCACGGCACGGCCGTCCTGTTCATCTTCTCCGTCCTGTTCTTCGGTGTGATGACCGACGCAGGCATGTTCGACAAGATCATCGGCGCTCTGATGAAAAAGGTCGGCAACAACGTCGTCGGCGTGGCTCTGATGACCTGCGTCATCGCCATCATCGGCCATCTGGACGGCGGCGGCGCTTCCACCTTCCTCATCACCATCCCCGCCATGCTGCCCGTCTACAAGCGCCTGCACATGCGCCGTGAGACCCTGCTGCTGATCTGCGTCACCGCCATGGGCGTCATGAACCTGATGCCCTGGGGCGGCCCCACCATGCGCGCTGCCAGCGTCATCGAGATGGAGCCCAACGACCTGTGGTTCCAGCTGATGCCCATGCAGGTGGTCGGCTTCGTCCTGGCCATCGGCACCGCCGTCTTCTGGGGCCTCCAGGAGAAGAAGCGCATTGCCAAGCTCGGCGACGCTGCCGCTGAGGAAGCAGGCAAGTACGACGACTCCGACGAGAACGAGAGCAGCACCGACCTGGCTCGTCCCCAGAACTTTATCTTCAACGTCATCCTGACTCTGGCCGTCATCATCGTGCTGGTCATGGATATCTTCCCCTCCTACTATGTGTTCATGGTGGGCTGCGCACTGGGCATCCTGGTCAACTACCGCGGTAAGAAGCTGCACAGCTCCATCATCAAGAGCCACGCTTCTGCCGGCCTGAGCATGGCCTCCACCATTCTCTGCGCAGGCGTCTTCCTGGGCGTGCTGAGCAAGAGCGGCATCATGGAGAAGATGGCTGTCATGATGGCAAACGTCATCCCCACCTCTCTGGGCAAGTTCCTGCCTGTCATCATCGGCGTCCTCAGCGTGCCTCTGGCTCTGCTCTTCGACACCGACTCCTACTTCTACGGCCTGCTGCCCGTTCTGGTCAGCGTGGGCAACCAGTTCGGCGTCAACCCGGCTCACATTGCCATCGCCATGGTCGTCTGCCGCAACTGCGCTACCTTCATCAGCCCGGTGGCTCCCGCTACCTATCTGGGCATCGGTCTGGCCGGTGTCGAGATCAAGGATCACATCAAGTACTGCTTCGGTTGGCAGTGGGGTGTGTCCATCGTCTGCCTCGTTGCAGGCCTGATCCTCGGCGTCATCCAGTTCTAAACGGACCCATGGCCGCCCGGCCGCTTCTGCTCCAGAAGTCCGGGCGGCTTTTTTGGAAACCATCCCAAAGGAGGCTGCACTTCTATGCAGGATCAAATCGTCTGCACCGCCGCCGACGCCATCTACCGGCTGGCGGCGGGCAACCTGAAATATCTCAACGCGGAAAACGGCAGCGGAGACATCTCCCGCCGGGTCCGTCTGGCGACATGGACGAAAGGGCAGTCTCCCTATGCGATCATCGTGACCTGCTCCGACTCCCGGGTGATCCCGGAGAACATCTTCTCGGCGGGCATCGGCGAGCTGTTCGTCATCCGTCTGGCCGGCAATGTCATCGACGACCACCAGCTGGGCAGCATCGAGTATGCCGCCGGGCATCTGGGGTGCCGTCTGGTGGTGGTGCTGGGCCACACCCACTGCGGAGCGGTGGATGCCGCCATCCATCACGAGCCGACCGGGTACATCCGGTACATCACCGATGAGATCAAAAAAGCCATCGGCGACGAGACCGACCCCTATAAGGCCAGCTGCCTGAATGTCCGCCACAGTGTGAGCGAGATCGAGAAAAGCCTCTGCATCCACCACATTGAGGAGGAGACCGGCCTGCGGGTCGTGGGCGCGATGTACCACATCGAAGACGGCAGCGTAGAATTCCTCTGAGCCATCCCCAAACCTTCATCATAAACGCGGAAAGCCCTTCGTCAGCAGATGCTGACGAAGGGCTTTCTGTATCTTCGGAACGTTTATTCGACCAGTTCGCGGACGGCCGCAGTCAGGGTGTCGGCAAAGGCCTGCTTGGAATAGTACCGCTCGTAGAGGGCACGGCAGGCGGGCTGCATGGCGGCCAGCTGCTGGGGGTGGGTGATGGCCCATTCCAGAGCCTTGGCCAGCTGCTGGGGGTCGTCGTCGCGGTAGACAAAGCCGTCCACCCCCTCGGTGACCAGCCCGGCGGTGCCGGTGTGCTCCGAAACGATGGCGGGCTTGCCGAAGATCAGACCCTCGGTGACGAAGGTGGGCATGGGGTCATCGCGGGAAGCGCAGACGAGACACTGGCACTGCGACATCAGCGATTTGATCTCATCGCGGGTCAGCCGCTTGCAGTAGAACACCGTGTCGGGATAGTCGGTGGTCAGATCCCGCACGGCGTCCATCATCTCTTTTTCGGCGGCCTTGCCGACAAAGAGGAAAGAGGCGGCCTTGCGGACCGCAGCGGGCAGCAGGCGGATGGCCTTGCTGAAGATATCCTGCCCCTTGCGGCGTTCAAAGGAGCCGACCGTTGCAAAAAGCGGCTTGTCCTTGGGGATCTTGAGGGAGGCGAAGAGATCCGACCGGACGAAATCCTCGGCGGCGTAGTCGGGCAGGCCGTAGATCAGAGAGCGGATTTCGAACTCTGGATGGACGCTGTGCATCGCGGCGGCGGCATGGCTGCCGACCGAGTAGAGATGGACATTGGAGCACAGCTGCTGCGGGATCTGGTGGGCGATGTGGGGATAGCCCGCAAAGGCATCGTGGAGCCACCAGAGCACCGGCACGCCGGTGCCGTTCAGGGCACGCACCGCCCGCGCCTCCACGATGGTGTTGGCGAGAATGAAATCGGCACAGAACGCCAGCCCCCACAGCACCGGTGTGGAGACACAGCCGGGGCGGGTGATGACGGCAGCACCGGCTTCCAGAAACAGCTCCAGCGAACCGTCGTCCTCCGGCCCGAGGACGACGACTTCGTAGCCCATGCTCCGCAGGACGGGCACCGCGCTGACCAGCACGATGGGCGCACCGGTCATGTCCAGCAGGTGGCTCATGACAAAGGCACGCTTGCCGCCGGAGGAATAGGCGTCCTCGGCGCAGATCTCCCGGGGATAGTGGAGCAGGGCTTCCGGGATGCGGTGGAAATGGCTGCAGAGCCGCGCCGCAAGGCGGAGCAGCTCGGCAACGTTCTCGGGGTCGCGGGCAGCGGCGCGGCAGCGATCCAGCAGCTCCCGGGAGACGAGGGCACAGGGCGAGTCGGCCTTGTGCGCAGGGCTCTGGTAGAGGGCGGTAGCCCCGTCAAAGCCGAACACGGCATCGGCCACGACGTAATCAAAGCCATCCCGCAACGCCTGCGCAAAATAGGTCAGGGCGGTGCAGGTGCAGGAGACGTCCTCGCGAACCAGCAGCACACCGGCCACGCTGTCGGTCAGAGCACCGTCCAGATGCTCCACCAGCCGGAACTTGCGGTGGAGCTGGTCGTCCAGCGCGGGCTTCAGCAGGGTGTGCCGGGTGGGGGCGTAGACCAGAAGATAGGTGCTTTGGGTATCGGTATAGACCTGCGTGGAGATCTGCTCCTGCTGCAGGGGGGTATAACGGCTGTACATCAAGGCATTCCTTCCTCTCTCCGGTCACTGTCCGCGGTGGAACAGCCCGATCAGCCTGCGGATGGGAGCCGTCAGCTTCCAGCTGGTGCTGGACTGCATCCCCCGGAGGGCGTTGTCGTAGGCCTCGTTGCTGCTCTGGAGCGTCAGGTTTTGCTGCCGCAGATCCAGAATCTCCCGGTTGAGCTGGGCGATGGCCTGCTGCTGGATCTCAAGGTTCTTCTGCTGTTCGTCGATGAGGTGGTTCAGCTCCTGAATGTGGTGCTCCTCGCCGGTCTTCTCCTGCTGGAACTGCTGCATCCCGTCCAGCACGATCCGGAACAGCGGCTCGCCGGACAGCGATTCCAGCGGGAAGTAGTTGTAGGTGATCACCAGCTTCATCCCGGCGGGGTAGCGGTTCAGCCCGCTCAGCCGGTAGTTGGGGTCGCCCCGGAGGAACAGCGTGCCGCCGTCCTGCAGCTCCCATCCGTTGCAGGGTGCGGCCTGAATGCGGTCGTCCGAGAAGCCCAGCCCGGTGATGCAGCAGGGCAGCTCGCCCGGATCCAGACGGAGAGCCTGAATGTCGGTGGGCAGCTCAAAGGAGGCCGCCATCGCACCGGTCAGCTCGTCGTAGAGGCAGTCCTGCGAAGTCAGGGTGTCCGCCTCGGAAAAGCCGAATCCGGCGTCGTAGTAGAGGGTCGGGTGGAGACGGCTGGGGGAATCGGCGTGCAGCTCCCGCTGAGGGCGGGCGGCCAGATAGCTCTGCACCTCCTGTTCCAGCGCGAAGCACCGCTCGGCCAGCCGGGAAACCCCTTCGTCCGAGAGCTTGAGCTGCTGTTCCAGATCCGCAATGCGGCTGAGCAGAGCCGCAGGAGTTTCGTTGTTCATAACCAGATTCTCCTCTTTTTTATTTCATGGCCGACGGCGCACCGCAGGCCGGGTTCCGATGAAAAAAGGCAGATGGGAGCGGTCAGTGCCGGGCGACGTAGGGCTTGCGCGCCTCGGCGCGTCTGCGCTGCTGGGCAGCCCGCTGGATCTTCCAGTCGCGGCGGCGGGAGAGCAGCTCGCAGACCAGCAGCACCGACCCCAGCGAGACGGCAAACTGGATCACCAGACCCACCGTCTGCATATCCACAAACTTGTCGGCCATCAGGTACCACGGGATGGCCGTCAGCTCGACGGTGTGGACGCAGAAGATGTACAGCGACCGGCGGCCGATGCTCTGCACGGCGCGGGTGAAAACGTTGTCGAATTTCCGCTGCACCTTCAGGAAGGCTGCCAGCAGGCCCAGCCCCACCGCGCTGTCCAGCAGGATGCTGAAGGGGCCGACCGTCCACTCGCCCAGCGAGACGCAGTCGGTGCGCTGGGTCAGCACCACGATCAAACCCACCAGCACAAACGCAGCCCACAGGCTGCGCTTCAGCCTGCGGGGAAACGGCTTTTCAAAGAGCTTGTGCTTTTTGGCGAGGAAGCCCAGATACAGATACGGCACGACCACCATGCCCTGCGCGATGCAGAAGGGGGCGTTCCATGCCAGCGTAATGCCCCAGCCCAACGTCATGGTGCCCAGCACGGCCCACGGTATGTACGGCTCGGGGAAGATGTTCAGGATGACGTCCAGCAGGATCCAGCCGATCATCAGAGCCAGCAGGTACCACATGGGCCCGCAGGAGAAGAAGGTCTGGCCGAAATACTCCGCCGTGTGGGGCAGCCCCAGCGCGAAGCCGCCGAACACCTTCCGCGTCTCGTAGAACGCGCTCTCCAGCGACCCGAAGGCCGCGTAATGGCAGAGGAAATGCAGCACCGTTGTGGCAAGCCCGGTGATGAGGTAGGGCTTGAGCAGCATCTGCAGCTGCTGGCTGACGCATTTTCCGATGGATCGCTTCCGGAAACCGTAGCCGCTGGCAATGTAGAACGCCGCCATCAGCGACTCGCGGTACGCAAACAGATAAAAGGTAAACGGCGTGATGGCAGTGGTGGTGCCCATCGAGTAGGACTCGGCCGTGTGCGCAAAAACAATGGTCAGCATTCCAACGCCCTTGAGCAGATCGAACATCCCAAGAGAGCTGGTGGTGCGGGTTGGCGTTTTTTCCATGAACAGGGCTCCTTCTTTGCGCCGCGAAGTGCCCGGCGGCCAACTGCCGCAGTTCAGGCGCAAAATAGCAAGAATGTCAAAAAACCAGTGGGTATCGACCCGGATTTATTGTTAATAAGTATAATGCTTTTTCGTCCGGCTGTCAATTTAAAGGCAAGACTTACATAGAATTGCACAAGAATGAGTGCAAGTTTAAGTTGCATATTTGTGCAATTAAAACTTGCAATTCACAGAAAATCCATTGAATCGCCCCCGCAGATACGATATACTATCCTTGATTTCTTGAAAAATCTTCCGGTGTTTCCAGATCTGAGGAAAAAAACGCGCCGGAGAAGGGCGGGGGAATGCCCCGGACAGAAAGGATAGCAGGAAAGGTTATGAACGAAAACAATCCCAAAGTGGTCGTTTCACTGGAAGAAATGCCGGCCAATCTCTACGAGCTGGTCACCCGCTCGATGGAAACGCTCTACCCGGAGCGGGTGGCACTGCGTACCGTGGCAGAGGACGGCCAGACCGTCCGGACGTGGACGTATGCGCAGCTGACAAAGGACGTCCGCCGCACCGTGGCCTATCTGCACGCGACCATCCCGGATCTCAAGGGCAAAAAGGTCGCCGTCCTGAGCCGGAACAACTACGAGTATGCGGTGCTGACCTATGGCATCATGCTGTCGGGAGCCGTCCTCGTGACCCTGAACTATAAAAAGCTGTGGGCGGAGCTGCAGTATGAGCTGGAGCTGATCGAGCCTGCTCTGATCTTCAACGACGGCATCGACTACGGCTACCGGAAGGAGCTGGAAGACGAATACGGCTCCCTCCTGCGTCCGATGGACGCTTACAAGGACAGCCAGCCCGGGGAGCTGACCAACTGCATCGACCCGGACGGCCTGCTGCTGATGATGTTTACTTCGGGCACCACCGGACGCAGCAAGGGCGTCATGCTCTCGGAGCGGAATTTCCTCTCTGCCTGCAAAATGTATGTCGCGGCGGAAGCCGGGATCCCGGAACTCCGGAAGAAATACGCTCCGGCTCAGTTCCAGAACCGACCCATCAGCCATTTTACGCTGGTGCCGTTCTTCCATCTGTCGGGCTTCATCAATCTGTGGCTCTATGCGATCCACGGCGGCTATCAGAACATCTGCTGCGATCCGCGCAACTTCTTCCGGGATCTGCAGCTGATGCCCAGCGACGCCATCTCCACGCCGCCGGTGCTGATCGAAATGATCTACAACGAGATCCGCCGCGGCCATAAAGAGCGGCTGGGCGGTCTGTGGAATATGAGCTGCAGCTCCGCTGCGCTGGACGCCCGGATCCTGCTGGCTCTGGTGCAGGAGGGGATCTTCATCAACCAGTGCTACTCCGAGACGGAGCTGGCGTCCGACGGCCTGCTGAACATGGAGCAGGACGAAGCACACATCGGCGCACTGGGCAAACCGGCGCGGGATACCGAGTGCAAGGTCGATGCCTACGGGGAGCTTTGCTTCCGGGGCGGCAGCGTCATGCTGGGCTACTACAAAGACCCGGAGGGCACCGCTGCGGTCATCGACAAGGATGGCTGGCTCCACACCGGCGACCTTGCGCGGGTGGACGAAGAGGGGTATTATTATCTGACCGGCCGGAAAAAGAACCTCATCATTCTGGACAGCGGCGAGAACATCAACCCCGAAGAGCTGGAAAACCTGCTGAACGGCTGCCCGGACGTCAGGGAATGCCTCGTCAAGGAAAAGGGCAAGAAGATCTGCGCCGTCGTGTTCTGCGACGCCGACAGGCAGCAGGCTGTCCGGGATTTCATCACCGAGGTCAACCGCACCCTGCCCCTCTACAAGCGGATGACGGCAGTGGAGTTTACGGCGGAGCCGCTGCCCCGCAATGCAGCGGGAAAGATCCTGCGGACTTGAAAAACATAAACGAAAAATAGAAATGCAATACGACCCAAAAAGGAGAAGTACAATGGCAAAGAATTACGATCAGATGGTCTCGGTGGACAAGATGCCCCGGACGGTGTACGACCTCGTGACGAACTCGATGGAGAAGCTCTTCCCGGAGTGCGTGGCGTTCCGTGCGGTGGCCGAGGATGGCCAGACCGTCCTCGAGTGGACCTATGCGCAGATGGCCGAGGACATCCGCCGCACCGTGACCTACCTCAAGGAGAGCATCCCGGACATCAAGGGCAAAAAAGTGGCACTCCTGAGCCGGAACAGCTATGAGTACGGCGTGCTGACCTTCGGCATCATGCTGTCGGGTGCCGTCCTCGTGACGCTGAACTACAAAAAGACGTGGCCGGAGCTGGAATATGAGCTGGGTCTGGTGGAGCCTGCCCTCATCTTTGAGGATGGCATCGACTACGGCTACCGCGCAGAGCTGGAACAGGCCTATGGCTCTCTGCTCCGCCCCATGAATGCTTATAAGGACAGCCAGCCCGGGGAGCTGACCAACTGCATCGACCCGGACGAGCTGCTGGTGCTGATGTTCACCTCCGGCACCACCGGCCGCAGCAAGGCCGTCATGCAGACTGAGCGGAACTATGCCACCGCCAACGAAATGTACATTTCCGGCCAGCAGGTGCTGCCTTCGTACAAAAAGAAATTTGCACCCGCAGACCGGATGGGAAAACCCATCAGCCACTTCACGCTGGTGCCCTTCTTCCATCTGTCCGGCTTTATCTGCCTGTGGGTCTACCCGATGCAGGGCTTCTCGCTGAACATCTGCAGCGACCCGCGCAACTTCTACCGCGAAATCAAGCTGATGCCCAGCGACGCCATGTCCACCCCGCCGGTGCTGGTGGAGATGGTCTACAATGAGATCCGCCGCGGCCATCAGGATCGTCTGAACGGCCTGTGGAACCTGAGCTGCAGCTCGGCCGCACTGGATGCGGAGATCCTGCTGACGCTGGTGGAGAACGGCTTCTACATCAACCAGTGCTACTCCATGACCGAGCTGGCCGGCGACGGCCTGCTGAACGTGGAGCAGGACGCCGCCCACATCGGCGCACTGGGCAAGCCCGCACAGGAGTCGGAGCACAAGGTGGATGAGACCGGCGAGATCTGTGTCCGGGGCGGCAGCGTCATGCTGGGCTACTACAAAGACCCGGAGGCCACCGCCGAAGTCATCGACAAGGATGGCTGGCTCCATACCGGCGATCTGGCACGGGTGGACGACGAAGGCTACTATTACATGACCGGCCGCAAGAAGAATGTCATCATCCTCGACAGCGGCGAAAACGTCAGCCCCGAGGAGCTGGAAAACCTGCTGGCCGAGTGTGCCGACATCAAAGAGTGCCTCGTCAAGGAAAAGGGCAAGAAGATCTGC
>ERZ1026860.969-NODE-969-length-15838-cov-16.824178_pt1 | contig 15838 bp, 13 predicted proteins | sample MGYA00380160_ERZ1026860 | MGnify/ENA primary metagenome ERZ1026860 (study PRJEB33269, sample SAMEA4719796) | human gut metagenome | biome: human-associated habitat; feature: organic feature; material: feces | place: Cameroon | collected 2013-10 ... | reverse complement strand
TATTAATATAGTATGTGAGGAAATTTGTTTCTACATTATATTTATATGAGGGAAGTATTATGGATTTTATTGAAAAGAACTGGGATTTAATCAAAGAAACACTGAGAAATGAATATGATCTTTCCGATATTTCCTATAATACATGGGTTAAGCCTCTCTCCTTCCACAGTGTCAGGGATGATGTAGTAACGATCATGATTCCTTCTGATCAGGCACATGCCCTGAAATACATTTCTTCCAAATATAAGAGTTATTTTCAGGTAACCATCTCTGAAATGATGGATCATACCTATGATATTTCCTTTGTTCTGGAATCAGATGTTAATAATAACAATGATGAAATGATGTCCCAGCCGGGTACCGTCTACAATATCAACTATGAAAATGCGAATCTGAATCCAAAATACAGATTTGATACCTTTGTTGTAGGTAATAACAATAAATTCGCACATTCCGCTTCTCTTGCTGTGGCAGAATCACCCGGAGAAGCTTATAATCCTCTTTATTTATACGGAGGTCCTGGACTTGGCAAAACTCACCTTATGCATTCTATCGGACATTTTGTTCTTGATCAGAATCCTGATAGAAAGGTTCTTTATGTTACCTCTGAGCAGTTCACCAACGAAGTTATTGAATCTATCCGTAGTGGTAACGCTGCCAAAATGAACAAGTTCAGGGAAAAGTACAGGACAGTAGATGTGCTTCTGATCGACGACGTACAGTTCATAATAGGAAAGGAAAGTACACAGGAAGAGTTTTTCCACACCTTCAATGTACTGCATTCTGCCGGCAAACAGATCATCCTTTCTTCTGATAAGCCTCCAAAGGAGCTGGAAACTCTGGAAGAACGCTTCCGTTCCCGTTTCGAATGGGGACTGATCGCTGATATACAGCCGCCTGACTATGAAACCAGGATGGCTATTCTGAAGAAAAACGCAGAGAATTATAATAAGGTAATAAGCGAAGATATATTTGACTATATTGCCACAAATATTAAATCAAACATAAGAGAACTGGAGGGTGCCTATAATAAAGTAATTGCCTATTCCAGATTAAATAATGTAGAGATTACACTGGACAATGTAAAGGAAGCCCTGAAGGATATTATCTCACCGGATGCCTCCAGACAGGTAACACCGCAGCTTATTATCAATATAGTAGCAGAGCATTTTGGAATCAAACCGGAGGATATCGTATCCAAAAGAAGAAATTCTGAATTTGTTCTTCCAAGGCAGATCTGTATGTACCTTTGCCGTATGCTTCTTGATGAATCTCTGCAGAGTATTGCTAAATCACTGAATAAGAAGGATCATACAACAGTTATCCACGGAATTGACAAAATTACTGAGGATATCAAGACGAATGAAGAGCTTAAAAACAGAATTGATGTCATTATGAAAAAAATCAATCCTGCTTAGATGTGAATAATTAAGGGTTTATCCTCACCTTAAAAATGATTATCCCCACGGTTATCATTTCAATTTTTCCTTAAAAATAGTATAATAAAGAGGTTATACACATATTAACATCTACTACTATTTATATTACTAAATTATTTATATATAAATAACTTAAAGGCTGTCACATTTATCAACATCTCTTGGAAAGGAAGTTATACACAAATGAAATTAATATGCAGCAAGTCTAATTTATTAAATGGAGTAAATATTGTAGCAAAAGCAGTTCCTAACAAAACAACGATGTCAATTCTTGAATGTATCCTGATCGATGCAACAGGAAGTGAAATAAAGCTTCTTGCCAATGATATGGAGCTTGGAATTGAAACTGTTGTTGAAGGAGAAATTCAGGAAAAAGGACAGATAGCACTTGATGCAAAGATTTTCCTTGATATTGTAAGAAAGCTTCCTGACAATGATATTACGATTGTTACAGATTCTTCTCTTAAAACAAACATTACATGCGAGAAAGCAAAATTTACCATTATTGGTAAATCAGGTGATGATTTTTCTTATCTTCCTTCCATTGAAAGAATTGATTCCATTGTATTATCTCAGTTTACACTTAAGGAAGTAATCAGACAGACGATATTCTCTATAGCGGATAATGATAATAACAAGTTAATGACAGGTGAACTATTTGAAATTGATGGTGATATAATGAAAGTGGTGTCTTTGGATGGACATCGTATTTCTATCCGTAAGATTATTCTCAAGAATCATTATCCTTCCAGAAAAGTTGTTGTCCCTGGTAAGACACTGAATGAGATCAGCAAAATCCTTTCCGGAGATATGGATAAGGACGTTTCTATATTCTTTACAGGTAAACATATTGTATTTGAGTTTGACAAGACAGTTGTTGTTTCAAGACTTATTGAAGGAGAATATTTTAAGATTGACCAAATGCTTTCCAGTGATTATGAAACAAAAGTTACTGTGAATAAAAAGGAGCTTCTGGAATGTATTGACAGAGCAACTCTTCTCGTGAAGGAAGGGGACAAGAAGCCTATCATTATCAGTATTTCTGACGGAAATATGGAGCTGAAAATAAATTCCACAGTAGGAAGCATGGATGAGGAAATTGATATTATCAAGCAGGGAAAGGATATAATGATAGGATTCAATCCAAAGTTTATGATAGATGCCCTGAAGGTCATCGATGATGAGGAAATTGATATCTATCTTGTAAATCCCAAGGCTCCTTGCTTTATCAGGGATATCAAGGAGAAATATATTTATCTGATCCTGCCTGTCAACTTCACTACAGTTGCATGATCAGGAAAAGTTTAGGGTAAAAGAAAATGGAAATAATTAAATTAAAAGAAGAATATATCAAGCTTGGTCAGGCTTTGAAGGCTGCAGGACTTGTAGAATCAGGAGTAGATGCCAAGTTTGCTGTTCAGGATGGTCTTGTAAAGGTAAATGGTCAGGTCGAAACACAAAGGGGAAAAAAGCTTGTTGAAGGAGATATTGTAGAATACGACGGAAACAGTATCAAAATTACAGGTTAGGGAAAGACATGATCATAAAATCACTGGAGCTTGCAAATTTCAGAAATTATGAAGAGCTGAATATAAGCTTTGATAAGGGAACCAATATTCTTTATGGGGATAATGCCCAGGGAAAAACAAATATTCTGGAAGCTATTTATGTATCTGCTACGACGAAGTCCCATAAAGGAAGCAAGGATAAGGAAATTATAAATTTCGATAAAGAGGAAGCACATATCAGAACCTATCTTGAGAAGGAAAATGTAGAGACAAGGGTGGATATGCATCTTCGAAAAAATAAATCAAAGGGAATTGCCATTGATGGGCAGAAAATTAAGAAAGCCGCAGATTTAATGGGGCTTCTTAATGTAGTTTTCTTTTCTCCTGAGGATTTAAGCATCATCAAGGATGGACCAGCTGAAAGAAGAAGATTTGCTGATATGGAGCTATGTCAGCTCGATAGCTTTTATCTTTACAATCTGAATCATTATAACAAGATCATAGGCCAGAGAAATAAGCTTCTGAAGGATATGTATTTCCAGCCGGAATTAAAGGAAACTCTGAATATATGGGATTCCCAGCTTGTTTCTTTTGGAAGCAAGATCATTGAAAGAAGAGAACAGTTTGTAAAACAGCTTGGTGATATTATCTTTGACATACATAAAAAGCTGTCCGGTGGAAAAGAAGAGCTTGTGATCGCTTATGAGCCGGATGTCAGTATCGAAGATTTTGAAAAACAGATGAAATATAACCAGGATAAGGATATCAGACTGAAGCAGACAACGACAGGTCCCCATAGGGATGATTTTTCTTTTGTTGTAAATGGAGTGGATATCAGAAAATACGGATCACAGGGTCAGCAGAGAACGGCTGCCTTATCTCTGAAATTATCAGAAATTGAGCTGGTTAAGAAGATCAGCAAGGATACACCGGTTCTTCTGCTTGATGATGTATTGTCAGAGCTCGATAGTAACAGACAGAATTATCTGCTTAACAGTATAGGTAATATACAGACGATCATTACCTGTACCGGTCTTGACGAATTTATCAATAACCGCTTCGAGATCAATAAGATTTTTAAAGTTACAAATGGAACAGTGAATTGTGAAAATTAGCGTAAGAACGCAGAATAGGAGTTCTTTTTATGAGTAATGAATACGGAGCTGATCAGATTCAGATATTGGAAGGACTGGAAGCAGTCAGAAAAAGACCGGGTATGTATATCGGTTCAACATCTGGAAGAGGACTTCATCACCTTGTTTATGAAATTGTGGATAACGCTGTAGATGAAGCACTTGCAGGTTATTGTGATACGATCCAGGTATTCATCAATAAAGACAATTCCATTACTGTTATCGACAACGGAAGAGGTATTCCGGTAGGAATTAACCACAAATCAGGACTTCCTGCTGTGGAAGTTGTATTTACAATTCTGCATGCCGGTGGAAAATTCGGCGGTGGAGGATACAAGGTTTCCGGTGGACTTCACGGTGTAGGTGCTTCTGTTGTAAATGCGCTTTCCGACTGGCTTGAGGTAGAAATTTATCAGGGTGGAAAGATTTACAAACAGAGATATGAGAGAGGACATGTATGTTATCCACTGAAAGTGGATGGTGAATGTCCGGCAGATAAGACAGGAACCAAGGTAAGCTTTAAGCCGGATGCCACTATTTTTCAGGAAACTACTGTTTATGAATTTGATGTTCTGAAACAGAGACTCCGTGAAATGGCATTCCTTACCAAGGGACTTAAGATCATTCTGACAGATCTTCGAGTGGAAGAAGGAGAAGATCCGATTGTCAGGGAATTCCATTATGAGGGTGGAATCAAGGAATTTGTTACTTACCTGAACAGAAGTAAAACAGCTCTTTATCAGGATATTCTGTATTTTGAAGGAACAAAGAATGGTGTTTATGTGGAAGTAGCCATGCAGCATAATGATTCCTATACAGAGAGTTCCTACAGTTTTGTAAATAACATCAATACACCAGAGGGTGGTACCCATCTGGTAGGTTTCAGGAATGCCCTGACCAAAACCTTTAATGATTATGCAAGAAATAATAAGCTTCTGAAGGAAAGTGAAACCAATCTTACCGGTGATGACATCAGGGAAGGTCTGACAGCTATTGTAAGCGTTAAGATAGAGGATCCTCAGTTTGAAGGACAGACCAAACAGAAGCTTGGAAATACGGAAGCAAGAAGTGCTGTTGATAATATTGTAAGTGAGCAGCTTACTTATTTCCTTGAGCAGAATCCGACAGTTGCCAAGCTGATATGTGAAAAATCCATTCTGGCTCAGAGAGCAAGAGATGCAGCCAGAAAGGCAAGAGATCTTACAAGGAGAAAAACAGCGCTGGAGGGTATGAGTCTTCCCGGAAAGCTTGCTGACTGTTCTGATAAGGATCCTGCCAATTGTGAAATTTATATCGTTGAGGGAGATTCTGCGGGAGGCAGTGCCAAAACTGCAAGAAGCCGTGCTACACAGGCAATCCTTCCTCTTCGTGGAAAAATCTTGAATGTTGAGAAGGCAAGACTGGATAAGATTTATGCCAATGCTGAGATCAAAGCTATGATCACTGCTTTTGGTACTGGTATCCATGAAGATTTTGATATCAGCAAATTAAGATATCATAAGATAATCATCATGACAGATGCCGATGTGGATGGTGCGCATATTGCTACTCTTCTGCTGACCTTCATTTACCGTTTCATGCCGGAGCTGATCAAGCAGGGTTATGTTTATATGGCACAGCCGCCGCTCTATAAACTGGAGAAAAATAAAAAAGTATGGTATGCCTACAGTGATGATGAGCTGAATGCAATCCTTGCTGAGGTTGGTCGTGATCAGAATAATAAGATCCAGCGTTATAAGGGACTTGGAGAAATGGATCCGGAGCAGCTGTGGGAAACAACCATGGATCCGGAGAAGAGAATACTTCTCCGTGTTACCATGAACGAAGAAGCAGAATCTGAAATAGATCTTACCTTTACTACTCTGATGGGTGATAAGGTAGAGCCCAGACGTGAATTTATTGAAGAAAACGCTAAATTTGTAAAGAATCTTGATATTTAATTTTCTGCAGGCAAAGCAAGAAAGAAAGGTTTGAGATGGAAGATAATATTTTTGACAAGATACATGAGGTAGATCTGAAGAAAACAATGGAAACCTCTTATATCGATTATGCGATGAGTGTTATCGCTTCCAGAGCACTTCCTGATGTAAGAGATGGTCTGAAGCCGGTACAGAGAAGAGTCCTTTATTCCATGATCGAATTAAATAACGGACCCGATAAGCCTCACAGAAAGAGTGCACGTATCGTCGGCGATACTATGGGTAAATATCATCCCCATGGTGACAGCTCTATCTATGGAGCGCTGGTTAATATGGCACAGCCCTGGTCCCTTCGTCATCCACTGGTAGACGGACATGGAAACTTCGGTTCTGTGGATGGTGACGGCGCCGCTGCAATGCGATATACAGAAGCAAGATTAAGCAAGATTTCCATGGAGCTTCTTGCAGATATCAATAAAGATACTGTTGATTTCGTACCGAACTTTGATGAAACAGAGAAGGAACCGACTGTTCTTCCAAGCCGTTTTCCCAATCTTCTTGTAAATGGTACGACCGGTATCGCTGTTGGTATGGCCACCAATATTCCACCTCATAACTTAAGAGAAGTAGTAGCTGCTGTTGTCAAGATCATTGATAACAGGATTGAAGAGGACAGAGAAACTTCCATCGAAGAAATCCTTCCTATCGTGAAAGCTCCTGATTTCCCTACAGGTGGTATCATTCTTGGTACCAGAGGAAGTGAAGAAGCATATCGTACCGGACGTGGAAAGATCAGAGTACGTGCGGTAACTGATATTGAAACCATGCCAAATGGTAAGAGCAGGATCATCGTAACAGAGCTTCCTTACCTGGTAAATAAGGCAAATCTGATCCAGAAAATTGCAGAGCTTGTCAAATTAAAGAAAATAGATGGTATCACGGACCTTCGTGATGAATCAGACAGAGAGGGTATGAGGATTGTCATAGAGCTCCGCCGTGATGCCAATGCCAATGTAATCATGAATCAGCTTTATAAGCATACACAGATGCAGGATACCTTTGGTGTGATCATGCTGGCTCTTGTGAACAATGAACCCAAGGTCATGAACCTTCTGGATATGCTGATCCATTATATCAGACATCAGGAAGAGGTCGTAACCAGAAGAACTAAATATGATCTGAATAAGGCAGAAGAAAGAGATCATATTTTACAGGGCTTACTGATCGCTCTTGATAATATTGATGAAGTGATCTCCATTATCAGAAGCAGTCAGAATACACAGATCGCAAAGCAGAGATTAATGGATCGTTTCGGTCTGACAGATGTACAGTCTCAGGCAATCGTAGATATGAGACTTCGTACTCTGACAGGTCTGGAAAGAGAGAAGATTGAGAACGAGCACAAAGAGCTGCTTGCCAGAATTGCTGAATTAAAGGCAATTCTTGCAGATGAAAAGCTCCTTCTTGGTGTAATCAAGACAGAGATCAGTGAAATTGCAGCCAAGTATGGGGATGACAGAAGAAGTGTCATCGGCTTTGATGAATATGATATTTCCATGGAGGATCTTATCCCCAGAGATAATACGATCATTGCCATGACAAATCTTGGATATATCAAGCGTATGACTGTGGATAACTTCAAGTCACAGAACCGTGGTGGTAAGGGAATCAAGGGAATGCAGACGATTGATGAAGATTTCATTGCAGATCTTCTTATGACGACTACCCATCATTACATCATGTTCTTTACGAATTTTGGAAGGGTTTACAGACTGAAGGCGTATGAAATACCGGAAGCATCCAGAACCTCAAGAGGAACGGCGATCGTAAACCTTCTGCAGATGAATCCTGGAGAAAAGATAACAGCTATCATTCCAATTAAGGATTTTGAAGAAAATAAGAATCTTTTCATGATAACAAAAAATGGTATTGCGAAGAAGACCAGTGTTATGGAGTATATGAATGTACGTAAGAATGGTCTTGCAGCAATCAGCCTGAGAGATGATGATGAATTGATCGAGGTTAAGATCACTGATAAGAATACAGAGATTTTCCTTGTAACAAAGCATGGTATGTGTATCCGCTTTAAGGAAACGGATGTCAGGGCAACTGGCAGGAGCTCTATGGGTGTTATTGGTATGAATCTGGATGATGGTGATGAAATCATTGGCATGCAGCTTGATCACCAGGGAGATTCTCTTCTTATCGTTTCTGAAAATGGTATGGGTAAACGTACATATCTGGATGAATTTACTGTGCAGAAGCGTGGCGGTAAGGGTGTTAAATGCTATAAGATCACAGAAAAGACAGGATATGTAGTTGGTGTCAAGGCTGTAGATGATGATCATGAGATCATGATGATCACAACAGCAGGAACGATCATCCAGCTCCGTGTAGCAGAAATATCAAAGCTTGGAAGGATCACTTCCGGTGTGAAGCTTATCAATCTGGATGATGGTGTTAAGGTTGCGCAGATTGCTAAGGTAAGAGAAAGGGTTTCCAATGGGGATCAGGAATTTGAAAATCCTGATGACGCCATGGAAGAAATAACAGAAGAAGATGAAGAAGTAACGCTTCCAAAAGAAGAAGATGATGAGTGAGGAGATGAACTATTATGGAAAGTTACTCAATTTTAAAGGATCTTGCTATTATTATCATCGCAGCAAAGCTGTTTGGGATTTTGGCGAGAAAATGCAAGGCACCTCAGGTGGTAGGCGAGATCATAGCAGGACTTCTGATTGGACCCAGTATTCTTGGACTTGTTGATCAGTCAGATTTTATCCTGCAGATGGCAGAAATTGGTGTTATCCTGCTTATGTTTTCTGCAGGTCTTGAAACAGATCTGAAGGAACTCATGAAAACAGGACCGATCGCAGCACTGATCGCCTGTGCCGGTGTATTTATTCCATTGGTTCTTGGTGCATTGTATTATATGGTCTTTTATGGATTTGCACCCTGGGGATCCAATGAATTTTATGAGGCAGTGTTTATAGGAACTATATTAACAGCTACTTCTGTCAGCATTACCGTACAGTCTCTGAAAGAGATGGGAAAGCTGAAGGGAAGAGTAGGTACTACAATTTTAAGTGCAGCTATCATTGATGATGTTATTGGTATTATTGTACTTACATTTGTCATAGGCTTTAAAAATCCGGATTCAAAGCCTTCTACTGTTGTAGTAAATACGATTCTTTTCTTTGTACTTGCTGTAGGAGTTGGTTTTATTTCTTATAAAATATTTAAATGGATAGATAAAAGATATCCGCATACCAGAAGAATCCCGATCGCAGGTCTGGCTTACTGCTTCATTATGTCCTATGTGGCAGAGCAGTATTTCGGTATCGCAGATATTACAGGGGCTTATGTGGCAGGTATCATTCTCTGTTCTATCAATGATTCTGAATATATTGAAAGAAAGATCGACATTAATTCCTATATGCTGTTTGGACCTGTGTTCTTTGCAAGTATAGGACTGAAAACAGATCTGAATGATGTAACAGGTGGTATCCTTCTGTTTGCTGTAGGATTTGTAATTGTAGGACTTATAAGTAAGATAATTGGCTGTGGACTGATGGCCAGGATCTGCAGATTTAAAGGAAAGGATGCTTTGAAGATAGGTGTGGGAATGATGACCCGTGGAGAAGTAGCACTGATCGTAGCTCAAAAGGGTCTTTCCATGAACCTGATCGATCCGGTTTATTTTACAGCTGTTATCCTGCTGATCATTGTATCTTCAATCTCAACACCAATTGTTCTGAAATTCCTGTATTCCAGGGATAAGGAAGAAAATGGGGTTCAGACAGCTTAAAGGGGCTGGTGAATTAATAAAAAATGAAAACCACAGGAGGGTAACAGAATGATTGGACCAATCATTGCAGCAGTAGTAATCGTTTTCGTACTTGTCATCATTGTGAGCGGTTACAAAAAAGCACCGCCGGATACCGCTTATATTATTTCCGGTCTTCGAAAAAAGGTTATTATTGGTAAGGCAAGTGTAAAGATTCCTTTTCTTGAAAGAATGGATAAACTGAGTCTGAAGCTGATCGCAATCGATGTCAAAACATCTAATGCCGTACCTACTGCTGATTATATCAATATTCAGGTAGATGCAGCCGTCAACATCAAGATCAGCAGTGAGAAGGATAAGCTGGCACTGGCAGCAGAAAACTTTCTGAATCAGAATACACAGTACATAGCAAGTATTGCCAGAGAGGTTTTGGAAGGTAATATGCGTGAAATAGTAGGACGCATGAGACTGGAAGAAATGGTCAGTGACCGTCAGAAGTTCGCAAACCTGGTAAAGGAAAATGCAGAGCCTGACCTGGCAGCTATGGGTCTTGATATCGTCAGCTTTAATGTGCAGAATTTTGCTGATGGAAATGGCGTTATCGATGATCTTGGTATTGATAATATTTCCCAGATCAAGAAAAAAGCAGCTATAGCCAAAGCAGAAGCAGAGAAGGAAATCGCTGTAGCAAAGGCAGAGGCTGACAAGCAGGCAAATGATGCAAGAATCAATGCTGAGCGTGAGATTGCCAAGAAGAATAATGAGCTTGCCCTTCAGAAGGCAGAGCTCCAGAAAATGGAGGATACTAAGAGAGCAGAGGCAGATGCAGCCTACAGTATCCAGGAGCAGGAACAGAGAAAGACGATCGAGGTTGCTACTCAGGAAGCAAGCATTGCAAAGCAGGAAAAGGAAGTTATCCTGAAGCAGAAAGAAGCCGAGGTTAAGGAAAAGGCGCTGGATGCAGAAGTTAAGAAGAAAGCGGAAGCAGAAAAATTCGCCCGTCAGCAGCAGTCAGAAGCAGAGCTGTATGAGAGAATGAAGAATGCAGAAGCTGAGAAGTTTGAACGTGAAAAAGAAGCAGAAGCAATGAAGGCAACTGCAGAAGCACAGAAATTCGCCAAGGAGCAGGAGGCAGCCGGTATCCGTATGGTCGGTGAAGCAGAAGCTGAGGCAATCCGTGCAAAGGGTATTGCGGAAGCAGAAGCCATGGAGAAGAAAGCACTTGCTTACCAGAAGTACAATAATGCAGCTATGGCTGAAATGCTGATCCAGGTTCTTCCTGAGATCGCCGGAAAAATTGCCGAGCCTCTTACCCAGATTGATAAGATCACAATTATCGGCGGTGATGGAGGAAATGGTGTAGGCAATGTAGCAGACAATGTTCCAAGTGTCATGGCAAAGCTTTTTGAAACTATGAAGGAAACAGTAGGTATTGATCTTGCTGATATCGTAAAGGCAGGAACCTACGATGCCAAGGTAAATAAGAACATCAATGTTACCGGACTCTCCGGTGATGATAAAAAGGATGTTGTAGCGGCCGTATCCGGTGCAGTTGTGTCAGAAGCTGCAGATGCGGCAGAGAATAGAGAAAGTATCTGATCATAAAGATGAAACCCCTTGAGAATATGTGAAAACAGACCTCTTAAGGGGTTTTTATGAAAGTAAATGAAAGGGGGAGGATTTTGTACAATGAACTGTTGAAAGCATTTGTCTGTGTGGCAGATTGTGGAAGCTTTACAAAAGCAGCCGAAAAACTGTATATTTCACCTCCTTCTGTTATGAAGCAGATCAACGTGCTGGAAAAACACCTGAATCTGAAGCTGTTTCAGAGAACGAACCAGGGGATTCATCTGACTCCCGCCGGAAATGTGATCTACCGGCATGCGAAGTATCTCTTTACCTATTCAGAAAATGCAATACGGGAAGCCAGAGCTGTAGAAGAAGCGGGAGAAACGACGTTTTGTATTGGAAGTTCTCTTCTGAATCCTTGTAAGCCTTTTATGGATCTGTGGTATCGTCTGAATCAGTACTTTCCCGGATATAAGCTTCATATTGTGCCTTTCGAGGACAATCATGAAGGGATCCTTTCCGAGATTGCAGCTCTTGGAAAAAAATTTGATTTTCTGATCGGTGTCTGTGATTCCAGACTCTGGCTGAACAGATGCCAGTTTTTAAAGCTTGGTGAATATCAGCATTGTATTGCAGTACCAAGAGAACACCGGCTTGCCGGAAAAGAAAAGATCACCTTGTCTGATCTCTGCGGAGAAACCATCATGATGGTAAAGAAGGGTGATTCTTCAGTAGTAGACAGCATCCGGAAAGAACTGGAAGTCTATCCTGATATCCTGATAGAAGATACACCGCAGTTTTATGATCTCAGTGTATTTAACAGATGTGCAGAAAACCAGAAGGTCATGCTGACTGTGGAATGCTGGAAGGATGTACATCCTGGACTTATAACGATCCCGGTAGAGTGGGATCATCCGATTCCCTATGGGATTCTGTATCCTCTGGAGGAACTGGAGGATGTACACAGGTTTATAGAAATTGTGAAGGAACATAACAAAGGATCCGCAGAAAAATGAGTTCTGCGGATCCTTTTAGAATACATATTTTTTCTGAATATGATAGCTGGCAAAAAACAGGATCGTATCAACGATTGCCTTTGTAACTACTTCCGGTATAAATGGCAGAAGCTTTACACCGCCTGTTGCAAGCAGGGCACTCATACCCATCTGTACGACAGCAAGCAGGGCATACTGCCAGGCTGCCTTTCCCATGTTTTCCTTGCTTTTGAAAACAATCTTATAATTGACAGTATAATTATAAGCTGCTGATATGATCCTTGCCATTACGGTAGCTACTGCTACATATGCTGTAAGCTGATCCCTTAGAAAATGGCAGAGTATGGTAAACAGCAAAAGATCTACAATGCTGGATGAAAAGGATGCCAGTGTATATCTTAAAAACCATTTTCCAAGAACTGCATAGATCTTCACAGAATCCTTCAGCGGATTAAAATGAGTCTGATGATCTTCCTTGGAATCATAAATCGTCTCAATCGGAATTTCCCGGATCTTATATTGACCGGAAGCCAGAAGAAGCATCTGTGTTTCAAATTCAAAACGATCTGCAGAAATGGTAAGCAGCTCTTTCATAAACTCCCTTGGAATACCACGAAGTCCTGTCTGGGTGTCACTGATATGGACACCTGCCACATAGGTAAATACCTTTTCTGTAAGACGGTTACCAAAACGGCTTTTCCAGGGAATATCTTCTTTGTCAAAGGTACGGACGCCGAGGATAAGATCTCCCTGATTCTGCAGCATTATTTCTGCCACATTCATGATTGATTTTTTCGTGTGCTGTCCGTCGGAATCTGCTGTTACGGCTCCGGTTGCTTTTGGCAGATGCTCCAGGATATATTGAAATGCAGTTTTTAATGCCCGTCCTTTGCCCCTGTTTACTTCATGTGTCAGGAGGATAGCTTTTTCAGAAAGCAGATTTTTTGCTGCTTTGAAAATATCTTCATAGGCTGATCCACTTCCGTCATTTACCAAAATGACAGGGCCATAGGGATATTCTGATAATTCCTTAAGTAACCCGATCAGTCGCTGATCGGGTTCATAAGCTGGGATAATAATTGGTATCATTATTTAGCTCTCTTTGTGAAATATGATTTATTTCTGCTCTTTCAGAATATCACATGGGAGTAGTAATCACAAGAAAACTCTTACCTGTATGCTCTTTCATAAATACCGGCAATTTCTTCATCTGTTGTTTCTGCGGGATCACAGGCGAACAGTCTGCCCATGGTCTCTCTGGCATTCTTGGCCAGTGTCATGGCTTCCTCCTTCTGAATGCCATAATCAGACATCTTCAGATCAGCTACACCACAGGCTTTCTGCAGATCAGTCAGTGCAGTAATGAAATCTTCCGGTTTTGTGGCATCTTCCTTTCCAAGGAATTTTGCCATATCTACAAATCTGTCATCACAGACATGCTTGCTGATCCAGAAGCTGAAATATTCTCTGGAAAGCATGATCAGTCCTGCTCCGTGAGGCAGATGCTGATGATAAGCACTCATGGCGTGCTCCATGGAATGTTCGGAAGTACATGCTGTGACATCCATGGAATAACCGGACATGGTATTGGCGAAAGCAACTCTTTCTCTCGCCTCCATATCATTGCCATCATTTACGGCTCTTGGCAGATATTTTCCTATATTTTCTATGGAAGCTCTTTGTACCATATTGCCCATCAGATTATGGCGGTTGCTGATATAGCCTTCTACTGAGTGGAACAGAGCATCAAAGCCCTGATAAGCGGTGTATGCCTGCGGAACGGTTTTCATCAGCCTTGGATCTACGATCGCATAGGTGGCAAACATACCCGGAAATTCCATTACTGATCACAAGAAGTGCCTTTTTTCCGGGCATTTCCAGTGTATGGAGCTTTTTCAGGGATCCTTCTCCAAAAAGCACTCTTACCGGAGCATAAAAATCATATGAACTCATTGCTGTCTTCCTTTCTTATTTATAATTGACTGTACTGCTCATCGGATACCGGCTCACACCACTCATTTTTGCAGTTTTCACCGGGGCATTCTACTGCCAGATGACTGAACCAGCTGTCCTTCTTTGCTCCGTGCCAGTGCTTTACATTGGCAGGAATGGTAACTACATCACCGGGCTTTAAGCTTCTTGCTTCCCTGCCTTCTTCCTGATACCAGCCTTCTCCTTCTACACAGATCAGAAGCTGTCCACCGCCCTTATCAGCATGATGGATGTGCCAGTTGTTGCGACAGCCAGGCTCAAAGGTAACATTGGCGATAAATACGGTTTCCTTAGGATCTGTCAGTGGCTTCAAGTAACTGTTTCCAATGAAATACTGTGCATATGCGGTATTGGGCTCACCCTGACCAAAGAATCCGCCATGCTCTTCCTGCTCCTGATCATTGGCATAAACTTCCTTTGCCATGCGGAAAGCTGCCCAGGCATTCGGCCATCCTGCGTAAAAAGCGATATGTGTCAGAATTTCTGCCATTTCTGATCTGGTGACACCATTTTTTCTGGCAGATTCCAGATGATATTTCAGGGAACTGTCTACGATTCCTTTTCCAATCAAAGTGGAAATGGTTACAACGGAACGAAGCTTCAATGAGAGCTTGTCTTCCCTTGACCATACTTCCCCAAACAGAACATCATCATTCAGTTCTGCGAATTTCGGTGCAAAATCATTTAATGCATCTCTTCCTGCTGTCTGCTTTACCATAGCTTCAGTTCTCCTTTCCTGCCCATTTTTTTAATTCATTTTCTGCCTGTGCTGCAAAACTTCCCTGAATGGCAAGTCCCTTACGGACATCAGTGCCAGGACATAATTTTTTAATATCAGCTTCACTTCTTCCCATGCCGCTTCCTTCGTGTGTACAGAAGGGACAGATCGTCTTTCCGCTGAAATCAAAGTGCTCCAGGAAAGTAAATACCTGCATCGGCATGGTTCCCCAGTAGTTGGGATATCCAAGATAGATCACATCATACTGGTCAATGCTTTCCGGATAATGTGTCAGTTCCGGTCTTGCATTTCTCCGCTGATCCTCCTGAGCCTGTGAAATGCAGATATTATAGTCTTTTGAATAGGGCTGGACAGGCTCTATTTTGAACATATCTGCGCCTGTTATCTTCTCCAGAATTCTGGCTGCCTGTTCTGTATTTCCCACAGAAATATTTTTCAGTCTGCCGCCAAAGTAATTCTGATCTGCCCTTGAAAAGTAAGCAATCAGTGCTGCCATATCATAACCTCCTTCACCTGAATTTTAGGAAATTCAAATTTTCTCTTTTCTTTGATCTTATTGTAATCAGAAGGGGTTTTTCATGGAAGAACCGGTTTTGAAATATTGTATTAACTTATGGTTAATACTGAATTACACTTATTAATCAAGTGAACATAATTAACAAATTTGTGATGCTTATAAGGAAACACTGTGATAAAATATCTAATAAGTTATTATATCAATTTTTTGTTTATAGGAATTTGAAATAAGAGTAAACAG
>ERZ1026860.968-NODE-968-length-15841-cov-14.406816_pt1 | contig 15841 bp, 10 predicted proteins | sample MGYA00380160_ERZ1026860 | MGnify/ENA primary metagenome ERZ1026860 (study PRJEB33269, sample SAMEA4719796) | human gut metagenome | biome: human-associated habitat; feature: organic feature; material: feces | place: Cameroon | collected 2013-10 ... | reverse complement strand
GAGGTGAGATTCCTATGAGTTCGGTCAGCAGCCGAACGCCTGTTGATTTCCTTTTACGCATTTGGGGGATGAGATCGAGTTAAATGCGACCACCAAAGCACAGGATTCGCTTCCTGTGTTTTGGTGGATCGAGCGATCCAAATCTAACAAGAAGGAGGAAAAGTGAAATGCCAAACTGTAAAACCATAGCGATATGCAACCAAAAAGGCGGCGTGGGGAAAACCACCACGGCAGTAAACCTCGGCGTAGGATTGGCTATGCAGGGCAAAAAGGTGCTTCTCGTGGACGCTGACCCGCAGGGCGACCTTACTACCTGCCTCGGTTGGCAGGATGCGGACAGTTTGCCGCAGACTCTTTCCAATAAGTTGTCTGCGGTAATGCGGGAAGAACAGCAAGACCCGTTTGCCGGCATTCTCAGCCACGAGGAAAAGGTTGACCTTGTTCCGTCAAACCTTGACCTTTCAGCGTTGGAGATGAGCCTTGTGACTGCAATGAGCAGAGAGAGCGTGATGAAAAACTATCTCAGCCAAGTGAAGGACAGATACGACTATGTACTGATAGATTGTATGCCGTCCCTTGGTATGATAACGCTCAATGCTCTGACTGCGGCAGACAGCGTAATTATTCCCGTGCAGGCACAGTATCTACCCGCAAAAGGTATGACGCAGCTTTTATCGACGATTGCCAAGGTGAAGAAGCACACCAATCGGAACCTGACAATCGACGGTATTCTGCTCACGCTTGTAGACGGTAGAACCAATCTTGCCAAAAGTACGGTAGAAGCGCTGCGAGAGAACTTCGGTTGTCGGATCAGGATATACCGGACGACCATTCCCATTGCCGTAAAAGCCGCCGAGGTTTCATCTAAAGGGAAAAGCATATACGCCTATGAGCCGAGCAGCACCGTGTCTAAGGCTTACACGGATTTTACGAAGGAGGTGTTAGCCGATGGCAGGCAGAAAGAGCGACTTCACGCTTCCCACGAACACACTCGATGAGCTGTTCTCTACGCAAGAGGAACGGGATGATGCTAAGCTCAGTAAAATCCGAGATATTCCCATTGAGCTGATCGACGATTTTCCCGACCACCCATTTAAGGTACGGGATGACGAGGATATGATACAGCTTGTGGAGAGTGTCAAGGAGCGAGGAGTCATTACTCCGGCTACCGTCCGTCAGAAAGAGGACGGCAGATATGAGCTGATTTCCGGTCACAGGCGAAAACGGGCTTGTGAGCTTGCCGGGTTTGAAAATCTTCGTTGCGAGGTCGTAGACCTTGACCGTGACGCCGCCACCGTTCTTATGGTGGAAAGCAATTACCAGCGGTCGCAGATACTTCCCTCAGAAAAGGCGTTTGCCTATAAAATGAGGCTTGAGGCTATGAAGCGGCAAGCAGGCAGACCGGCAAAAGAAAATGCGTCGCCACTGGCGACTAATTTTCCACAAGGTCGTTCCGATACAGAACTTGGAGAGCAAGTCGGTGAAAGTAAAGACCAAGTTCGCCGGTATATCCGCCTGACAAACCTTGTGCCTGAACTACTCGACCTTGTGGACGAGGGCAAAATCAAGATGCGCCCTGCGGTGGAGCTTTCCTATTTGGACGAGGACAGCCAGCGGGCGGTGGTTGATGAAATCGACCTGAACCAATGCACCCCGTCCCACGATCAGACCATTCGTATGCGAAAGTTCTTTACAGATGGAAAACTCACGCCGGAGGTGGTGTCCGCCATTATGGGAGAGGAAAAACCAAATCAGCGGGAGAAGATCGTCCTGCGTGGGGACAAGGTGCGAAGTCTGATTCCGAAGAATATCCCCGTAAGCCAAACGGAGGATTATGTGGTCAAAGCACTGGAGCATTACAGCCGCTTTCTTCGTCAGCGGGCAGAGCGTGACAGCCGATAGGCACACGGAGTATGTTTCCTGCTGTCCCCCTTCCTCACACTCCAACCCCTGAGAACCACCAGACTATCCGAAATAAACTATCTCCTGATTTATCTCTATCTCTCTAAGCTAAATCTATCTAAGAGCAAACGGAGTTCGCACAATTCGGAAAACTGCGTTTTGGCGGTATGATGAAAAGTTGCGCTTCAAAACGCACCTTTGTCGGAGCAGTTCTCATCGGGTAGAATGTAATCGAAGGGAGTGAAGCGAATGAAATCCAAAATCGCAGTTCTTTTTCTCATTGTCCTTTTGTGTCTGACTTCGGGGTGCAGCAACACCTCGCATATTGCAGAACAGCCCGCCCCGGTTTCTTCTTCGGGAAGTAACGAAGCTCCCAGTCAAGCGGAAACGGCGCAGGCGACAGAGAAAACGGAGGTTGAACAGCCCCGAAGCACAGAACCGAAAGACGATGACCATTCAGCAGAAGCAACGGTAAGCGTATCGGAAAGTGACACCCAAACAACAGAGGTTCCCGATCAGGCTGACCACAGCACGGCAGTGCTACCACAGCCGAGCAAACCTGAAAAGAAAACAGACGAGTCCGAACGCCGACCGGAAACCGCTGCCCCGACAGAAAAAGAACAGCCCACACCTCCGGCAACTGAGGAATCGACGCCACCGGAACCGCCGAAAGAAGAACCGACCGAGCCGGTCTTTGACATTGACTACTGGATCAGCTTTGCCAAGAGTTACGCCGAGAGCATCGGACTTACGCTCGACAGCGGAGCCGTGTATTGCTGGGATAACCCCGTCGCCGCAGGTGTAAAATGCAAATACACCGAACGGGATATTCGTGGCTATCTCGACCGATATGCCAAGGACGACGAAATCACCGATGTGTGGATTTGGTATGAGCAGACCGGAAGCGGCTCTTATGAAATCTATATCGGCTACGCATAACAACAAAACACATTTCACCCGAAACGCATCGTCATTGCACGGTGCGTTTTTTATTTCCAAGGAGGTAAAAAACACAATGAAAAAGAACCTTTTCAAGCGAGGGATGGCGGGACTGCTTTCCCTCGTGATGTGCCTGACAGCCCTTGTGGGGATCGGCACAACTACTGCCTATGCCGCAGGAGAAAGAGCCGAGGTCTACCTTGTTTCTTTTCCGAGAAGCGGCGATGCTAATATTGATTACAGCGGTACTTGGGGGCATCCCAATCTCCGGTATATGAACGGCTGGCATTCCGGTGAGTCCAAGTACACTACCATTCGAGCAATGCACTCGTATGACGGTAACATCTGTTACTGCATTGAGCCGGGAGTGCAGCAGGATACCGGCGACACTTATACCAGTAAGGACGAAACCTTTTGGGACAACCTGCCCTCAGACATCAACAGCACCATTTCCCCCTACGATATGAAGCTGTTCATCGGGCGTATTATGCAGTACGGTTACACGGGACCCATCAGCACCTCGTGGCGTTCACAGAACCCTGCTGATGCCGCAACGCTGGCGGAAGCTATGGCAACACAGGTTCTCATTTGGGAAACCGTTGTCGGTGAGCGTGACGAGGACTTCGATTATGTAAGCCCCGGTAGCTACGATGCTGTTAAGGGCGTTATCAGCACCGCCCACCCGCTGTATGACCTGTTTTGCGATTACTATGACAGCATTGAAGCAAGCGTTCAGCGTCACTCTGCCATCCCCAGCTTTATGTCCAAAAACCCGAACAGAGCGCAGAGCGTGGAACTGGAATGGGACGGTAGCGGTTACACCGCTACGCTGACAGATCACAACCGAGTGCTTTCCGATTACAGCTTTTCCGCTAATGAGGCTGGCATTTCTTTCAGCGTCAACGGAAACCAGCTCATTATCACAGCAACGGATGCTCCTTCTGACAGCGTAAGAATTACTGCCAATAAGGTTGGCTCGTCCCGTCGTGGTGTCATCACCTGGACGGACGGAACATTCAATCAAGGAAGCAGCAAGCAGGATGTTATCACCTACGCACAGTCGGTCAGTGACCCGGTGCAGGCATTTCTCAATCTGAAGGTGTCCTACGGCTCTGCCAAGATCGTCAAGACCTCGGAGGACGGCAAGGTGGATAACCTCACCTTTACCGTTACCGGAAACGGCGTCAATCAAACCGTCAAGACCAACTCCAAGGGCGAGATTCAGATCGACAACCTGATGCCCGGCGTTTACACCGTGACCGAGATGGATTACGACAAGTATGAGCCGCAGGAGTCCCGCCGTGTGACGGTAGTTTCCGGTCAGGTTTCTACCGTAAACTTCAGCAACAGACTCAAGCGTGGAGATTTGCAGGTCATCAAGTCCTCAGAGGACAATCTCAATGAGGGCGTGACCTTCCATCTGTACGGTACTTCTCTTTCCGGCGTTGCCGTGGATGAATATGCCGTCACGGACGCAAACGGCGTGGCGACCTTTGAAGCTGTCCTTATCTCCGGTTCCACACCTTATACCGTGGAGGAAGTGGACACTGCCGTTCGCTATGTCATTCCCGAAGCGCAGTCTGCGCCTATCAACTGGAACGAGGTCACGAGCCGCAGCTTCCTCAATATTTTGAAGAAGTTTTCCGTGACCGTTACCAAGAGCGACGCTGAAACCGGCACGGCGCAGGGTGATGCTTCTCTTGCCGGTGCTGTTTACGGCATCTATAAAGGCGAAACCCTTGTGGATACCTACACCACCGACAAAAACGGGCAGTTCGTTACCAAGGAATATATCTGCGATAACGACTGGACGGTGCGAGAGATCACTCCCTCTGAGGGCTATCTGCTTGACACCACCGTTCATAAGGTCGGTGCAGAGCCGCAGCTTTATACCGTGGAGCATAATCAGACGGCAAATGATGTTACCGAGCAGGTTGCAAAGGGCAATATCGCCATCATCAAGCACACCGATAACGGTGAAACACAGATTGAAACACCCGAAAGCGGCGCAGAGTTTGCTGTGTACCTGAAAGCCGCAGGCAGCTACGAGGTTGCCGAGGACACCGAGCGTGATTATCTCACCTGTGATGAAAACGGCTTTGCTCAGACAAAGGATATGCCTTATGGCATCTACACCGTCCATCAGGTGTCCGGCTGGGAAGGCAGCGAGCTGATGCACGACTTTGATGTGTTCATTTCTCAGAATGGGGCGACTTATCGCTATCTTATCAACAATGCACCCTTTAACAGCTTCATCAAGATCGTGAAGCAGGACGCAGAAACCGGCAAGACCATTCCTTACGCCGGCGCAGGATTCAAGATTTATGACCCGGACGGCAATCCCGTAACAATGACCTTCACTTACCCGACGCCCACCACCATTGATGTGTTCTACACCAATGCAGAAGGTTCTCTTGTCACGCCGGAAAAGCTGTCCTTTGGAAAGGGATACTCTGTTGTCGAGGTACAGGCTCCCTACGGCTATGTTCTCGATGAAACGCCCGTGTACTTCGATGTCACGGAGGATAATTCCACAGAAGAAAGCGGGGTTACGGTAGTAAAAGTGGATAAGCCCAATATGGCACAGAAAGGCACCATCACCGTGGAAAAAACCGGCGAGGTGTTCTTCGGCGTTTCCGTCATCGGCGGCGTAGATGAAAGCGGAAACGAACTGCCCACCATCTATCAGCCGCAGTATGAAAAGTGTGGACTTCCCGGTGCGGTCTATGAGATCATCGCCGCAGAGGATATTATCACGCAGGACGGCACTGTCCGAAATCAGAAGGGTGAGGTCGTGGATACCGTTACAACCGATGCAACCGGCACAGCCGTGAGCCGTGAACTCTATCTCGGCAAATATGAGGTTCGTGAGATCACAGCACCCCACGGGATGGTGCTAAACCCGGAACCTCACTGCGTCGAGCTTGTTTACGCCGGTCAAAATGTTGCCGTAACGGAAACGGCGACTTCGTTCGAGAACGAGCGTCAGAAGGTGGAAATCAGCCTTGTAAAGTCCATCGAGCAGAATGAGTGCTTCGGCATTGGCACAAACGGTGAAATGAAGAATATTTCCTTTGGGCTGTTCGCCGCCGAGGAAATCGTATCTGCCAGCGGCACTTTCATTCCCGCAGACGGTCTTGTTGAGATCATCTCGCTGAATGAGGACGGAACGGCGAAAATCAAGACTGATCTTCCTTTTGGAAGCTACTATGTGCAGGAGCTTGCCACCGACAGTCACTACAAACTCTCCGATACCAAGTATCCCGCTACCTTTGGGTATGCCGGTCAGGATACAGCGGTGGTGAAAATCGCTGTCAATGATGGGAATGCTGTTGAAAACAAGCTGATCTACGGTTCTGTTTCCGGCAAGAAGGTCGATGAAAACGGCAGTGCTCTCGGCGGTGCACTGATTGGACTGTTCCGCACGGATGACGGCGAGTTTACAAAGGAAAACGCTCTGATGACTACCACTTCCGCTGAAGATGGTAGTTTTTCTTTTGAGAGCATCCCTTACGGCACTTGGTATGTCCGTGAGATCGAACAGCCCGCCGGCTTCGTGCTGGATGATACCATCTATCCCGTGACCATCGGCGCAGACGGGCAGGTCGTGGAGATCGAAATCGTCAACAGGTATGTCCGTGGAAACATCCATCTGACCAAGGTGGATTCCGAATATCCTGACAATAAGCTGACCGGAGCGACCTTTGAGGTCTATAAGGACAGTAACGCAAACGGCAAGCTGGACGATAGTGATGAACTGCTCGGCACACTGACCGAAAAGGAAATCGGTGAATACGGTATGAATGACCTGTTCTATGGTCGCTACTTCGTCAAGGAAACCAAAGCCCCGGAGGGGTTTGTCCTTGATACCGGCGTGTATGAAGTGATGATCGACACCAACGGCAAGACCTACGAGGTGGAGAACAAGGCAGGCGTCGGCTTCATCAATGATGCGATGCGTGGCAACCTGAAGATTGTTAAAACCTCCTCTGACGGCAAGGTCAAGGGCTTCGCTTTCCGCATTACCGGTGCAAATGGCTATGACATTATTCTTGAAACCAACGACAAGGGTGAGATCTTCATTGACGGGCTTCGCATCGGGGATTACACCATTTCCGAGGTGAGCAACTCGGCTTCTTCGATGTATGTCATCCCTGCTGATAAGAAGGCAACGGTCAAGCTCGGCTCCACAACCATTGTGGAGATGCACAATGTTCTGCGTGATACGCCTAAGACCGGCGATACCACCAATCTGCCGCTGCTCTATGCCCTTGCAGGACTGTCCGCAGTGGGCATCGCTGTGTGCGGCGTTATCGGATTCAAGAAAAAGAAGAAGGAGGATCGTAACTAATGGGACCTAAAACCATCGTGGCTATCGTACTGGTAGCCTTTATCATCGGCGGCTTTATCTTCTTGCAGATTAGATCGAAAAACAAGAAGTGAGCAAACCTTCCGAGGGGCGGAGCAAAAACTCCGCCCCTTTTCTACTACCCGAAGGAGGGATTCAATGAATCAACAGAAAACTGTGGAAAGCCGTGTGCTTTCTATCTTGAAGGACTGTCCGAGAGCAAGGATCGACGATATGATCCTCATTATGCACTACTACAACCGCTATGCAAACTTCTTGCGAGCCGGTGAACAGCCCCTCTGTGACCTTGCGTTCAACTACAAAGTCTACGGACTGCCGTGCTTTGAAACCATCCGCAGGGCAAGGCAGCGTGTGCAGTCACTTTTCCCTGAATATTCCCGCAGCGCAAACCCTGACGATGACAGTATGGTTATCATCATCGGCATTCTTTGAGGTGACGGCTATGGGAAATGAAAAGAGAATGGTCGGTGATTACACCGTCCTCTGCGCCGTGAATATCGGCTCCCGTGAAATTATCCTTGCCGAGAATGAGCAGAGTACCAACGGTGAACGCTTCCTCTGCTGCTACGGAGAGCGCAACGACATATTTGAGAAGTTCACCGAATGCGCTGTTGGCGACGACTACATTGATGCGGCACTGTTCTTTGCAGAGCGCATCAAGCAAGATGCCGAGCAGTTTCGGGCAGAGGTTGAAAAGCTGGATATTCCCGTGACGGTTATCACCCAAGCGGACTGCATCCCCGACCACTATAAAAATGACATCAACGGCAAAATCATCGCCATTAACCCGGCAATCCTCAAGCCGGAGTACCAACGAGCCGACCGGCAACTCTATTATGTGACCGGCGGCTTCGGTGCTTCGGCAAACAGTCGTGGTAGTGCGGTGTTTTGTAAAAACCTTTATGACGGCAAAACAACCCGGTATGAGCGTATGGATGTGCTGGGTGAAATTAAGCCAGAGCGTATGCCTGATTGGGCAAAAGAAAAAGCGGCTGCTTTTAGCCACACAATTCAAGGAAAAGACCACGAGCGATAAGGAGGCAGATTTCTATGGCAACAAAGAAAACCACAGCCGAACAGGGCTTGCAGCAGAAAATGAAGGTGCTGGCAAAGCTCTTTGACGCAGGCTGTAAAACCGAAAAGGATTTGAAGGCGCTGACCCTGCCGACGATCCTGAAAATCCCCGATGTGACCGTGCCGGATATGACGGTCATCACCGAGCTTCAGGAGCAGGTCGCAAAGAATCGTCTTTTCTCATACTTGGGAGGTGGAACAGATGAGCCAAGCGACACGACCGAATGACCGCCACATCATTTGGAGCAACCAAAACCTTGATGTGGACGACTGGCGAGAGGATTACAAGGAGTTCCTTGAAGCCAACGAGCTGGACGATGACCCGAATGATGAGCAGGCACTCTATGAGTGGATGGAGGAAACCAATTACGACTACCTCTCCGATGAGCGAGTCAACCTGAATGTTCAGCTTTCCCAGCCAATCATTGTCATTGGCGACATCGGCAGATGGAACGGCAGAGTGATGGGTTACAAGGACATCCCCTCCGGCAACATCCGAGATTGCCTGTATGCCGACACCGACTATACCGAATGGTATGTAGATAAGTACGGCGATCTTCGTGCCGATGCAACTCATCACGACGGCACAAATCACTATCTCTACCGTGTGTTCAAAGACGGCGTTTCCGAAACGCAGATGGAGAACCTGAGAGATAAAATCTATCACGGCAAAGCCACACGAGCCGATATTACCCGGCTGACCCGGCGACTTGGGGATGAGATCGCCGCTGTTTACGGCTTTGACATCCCGAAACAACGAACACCGCAAGAAAGGGGTGCAAGATAATGACAGATTTCACACTGCGACCGCTGACCGTTCCCGAACGCAAATACACCTATGCGCAAAGCTCGCAGCTTCAAGGGCAGACAGGCAATATCGGTTATCTGCGTGGGGACTTCGGCTCAAGCGGCGATCAGTTTTATACCACTTGGTTTGATACCCGACCGCAATGGAAAAGCGATGAGTTCAAGCGGGACTTGGATGATGTAATCAACGCCCTGCGCTCCGAGGAGTACGGACTGCTTCAAAGCCGTTCTCAGATGGTGCGCTATGGGCGTGAGAACAAGGAAAGCGAAATGCAGGGTGCTTATACCACTGAGTTCGGCTTCCGAGCAGATACCGAGAAATATGCGTTCGTGCTTCGCTGTAATCCAACGAGGGGCGACTATAACTTCTACTGCCTCTGCTATGTAAAGGAATGGCTGGACAAGCACATCGAAGAAGCCAACCGGGATATTCGCTTTATTGACAGCCACTATAAAGAGCTGTTCCGTATCCCGGACGGTGAGCGCATCATTGTGACCGACCGTGACGGCAAGACGGAAAGCTATCCCTGCCGCTATATTGACAACTATCACACAGAGGTCGGACGCAATCTCTTTCACATTTGCGAGTTTGCCGAGCGTATGGAACAAGGCGGCTGTACCTACGCTCCTATGGAGCCGCCCTTGCCTCCGATGTGCTATTCCATACTCCCGTCTACCGGCGAAGTCATTCAAATCGACCGCTGGCAAAAGGGCTATACCGTCACAAGGTTTAACGACGGGAACCGTGCAGAGAACGAAGCAATTAAAGATAAGTTCAATGAGAAGCTGGGTGTCAGCAAGGCGCAGGAGCAGGCGATGCTCGCCGGTTCTATGATCCGGTGGGACTCCATTGCCGCCAAACCCAAGAACTATGATGAGAACGGCAAAGCCATCAAGCCAAAAGACTATGAACGATAAGGAGGTGTCCGCCGATGGCACGAAAATACGACTTCATTTCGGAGCTGTATAACCGAACCTGCAAAACGGTCGTTGCAAGCCCCGCAAGCTGGGAGGCATTTCTGCGCTCTGCCTGCTACAATTACCGTCTGCGTTTTGATGAACAGCTTTTGGTTCACGCACAGCGACCGGACGCCACCGCCGTTCTCCAGATCGACGACTGGAACCAAAAGTTCGGGCGTTGGGTTAACCGTGGGGCGCACGGCATTGCCGTTTTTGAGGATGCCGACCAACGCCGCCAGCGGCTTGTCCACTACTTCGATATTTCCGACACGCATCCCAGCCGCTTTTCCCGCAGAGTTCCCATTTGGCAAATGCGGGACGAATACACGGCAGAAGTGATCGACACGCTGGAAAGCACCTTCGGAGAGTTGAACGACAAGGAAACCCTTGCCGTTGCTATCGAGTCGGCGGCAAGAAACGCCGTAGAGGACAACATCCCCGACTATCTCTCCGATCTGATCTACAGCGTGAAAGACAGCTTCCTGGATGGCGTATCCGAAGAAGAAATCACCCACATTTTCAAAAAAGCGGTGCGAAACAGCGTCGCCTATATGACGATGACCCGCCTGGGCATTGAAGCCGGAGAATACTTTGAACCCGATGACCTTCGGGATGTGGTGAACTTTACAACACCTGCCACGCTGAACGCCCTCGGCTATGCCACCAGCGATATTGCGGAGATGGGACTTACGGAGATTTCCCGCACCATTCTTGCCCTCGACCGTCAAAATCGCACAATTGCGGAAAGCCGCAGCGCTGGCTACAATAAAGAAAACAAAACCGAAAGGAGTCCTAACGATGAACGAGATCACTTACACGATGCAGGGCAACTATCTGCTCCCCAATCTGACTATGCCGGAGCAGCCGGAGCTGTCGATGGGCAGGTACGCCCGGATGCGGAAGAAGTTCCTGAAGGAGCATCACAAGGTACGCTACTACAACCTGCTGACGAGCTGCGCCCTGAACGAGCATCTGAACGACACGGAGCGCAGAGCGAACGAGCTGGAACAGATGCTGACGGAGCAGATGGCAGCGTCGGAGGGCGTCACAGAGAATCTGAAAGCGACGGATATGATGAGCTGGGTTCGGAAGATGAACAGTATCCGGAGCCGGGTTCAGGAGATCGTGATGGCGGAGGTAATCTTCGCTTAGACTATTACGACCGAAGTCACGAGGATAAAAGCCTGCCGTTCTTCGGCGGCGATGATACGATTCGTGAAATCCTCGGCACCACGCCGCACCTGAAAGCAAGCAAAGACGAGATACGGGCATTCTTTGAAGCTACCGCTGATGAGAACGCCCGTATTTCTTATATCAAGCGCATTTTCAACAACGACTACACCGAGGTCATTCTGAGTGACGGTCGGCGTGTGGGCTACAAGACTTATCAGAATGTGTTGCAGCTTTGGGAGGGCAGCTATCTCTCCCGCACCAAGCAGAGCTTCTATGACTGGGGCGTGATCGCCCAGCACTTTGAGGCAATGCGGCTCTTGGGTGAGCTTTACGACACGGCGAAGCCGCTGCCGTCCATTGACGGGCAGTTGAGCTTGATGACAGCAGGAGCAGAGGAGCAAAAAACTTCTGCTTTTACTTTTTCTCAGGAGATCATCGACGCTGTTCTCACCCGTGGCAGCGGCATTTCTGAGGGGAAAATGCGAATCTATGAGCAGTTCCAAAGGAGCCTTTCCTCGAAGGAGAATGCCGACTTTCTGAAAGAGGAATACGGTTGGGGCGGTGCTTATCCCGTAATCACCGGAACCGGCATTGATGAGCAGCACGACGGTAAGGGCATCCGTATTTCTAAAGGCATCGGAAGTGATAAGCCCCACATCGACCTGAAATGGAGTCAGGTGGAGAAGCGTATTGCCGAGCTGATCAGGCTCGACCGCTACCTGAACCCCAAGGAAAAGGCACAGTACCCTGAGTGGCTGCAAAGGCAGGAGGAACGCCGTGCAGCACTTGCCGAGGAACGAAGGAACAGAGAAATCTTGTCTACCGCACCTTCCGAAAAGGAAGAGCCGAAAAATGAGCGATATGAGTACCACCTCGGCAGCACCATCTATCTCGGCGCAAACGAGTATGAAATCCTGTCCTTTGATGATGAGCGTGTGATGCTCTATGATACGCAGTTTCCGCTTTTCAACAAAGAGATGGATCGAACCGAGTTTGACCGCAGGGTGCAGGAGAACCCGCTTAATGACCATTTGAAGGTCGCTAAAAAACAGCCCGAAGAAAAGGCGGTCGAGTATGACATCGGGATGGGCTATCTCGGCAACGGACTGACCGTTTGGAACCGTGCCGTGGAGGTCAATGGGGACTATCAGAACATTGCCCACATCTCCCCCGAAGGTGAGATCACCTTCTATGTGCAGGACTTGCCGCAAAGCGTTGTGGAGCGTATCGAACAGGCGGCAGAAAGAGAAAAGCCAAAGGATGCTGCTTTGCCGGAGTTCTATCAGGCGTATCTTAAAACCAAAGCAGACAATCCGAGTAGCCTTTTGCTGTATCAGGTGGGCGACTTCTTTGAAGCCTATGCTGATGATGCAGAGGTCGTCGGGACAGCCCTTGACTTGACGCAGACAACCCGTGCCGTCAATCACAACACCCGTGTCCCTATGGTGGGATTTCCGCAGCACCGCTTGGAAACCTACCTTACAATGCTGACCGACAGAGGGTACGATGTAGAGGTCAACGCTTTGGAGGACGGTAAACGCATTACCCGCACCGTGGTTTCCACCACGAAGGAAGCGCCCATCGAGTCCAAACCTATCGGCAGGATCGACTATCTCGGCACGGACGGCAAGGTCGGTGAAAGCATCGAGTACACCAGTCCTTATCAGTTCGAGAAGGACATCAAGGAGGAAAACTACTACGGTGTGCCGATGAGTATTGTTCTGTATAGGGACAAGGACGGCAACACGATTCCGCACAGTTTTATCACCCAGCTTGATCCACCGCCCAAGGGCTTTGAGATCATCGACAGCCCGTATTTGCCGGAAAATGCTCTGGACAAGGCGAAGCATCTCATTGATGATTTTTGCCGTGAGGAATATCAGCGTGAGGACGGTGCGGATTACACCGACCTTACCAATGTAGGTATTGCTTATACCACCACAGAGGATGACAAGCACGAGATTCAGGCAAGGGTCAACCTTGTGGATTTTCGTATCGAAACTCTTGCAGACGGCAAGGTCGTCCGCAGTGTGCAGTATGCGTCCATTGAAGAACTGACCGAAAAAGGATTGCAAGCATTGTCCTTTGACGACCTTGTTTATCTCTCCGAGGAAGAATTGGCACAGGTAGAAGCACCCCTTACCCCTGTTTGGGAGCATCCGAAGAAAAGCCGGGTGCAGACCTTTGATATTCATCCCGAAATCCCAATGGCAGACCGTCATACCTTTGACCTTGCTTCTCACGAGGTCGAGGAGGTCAACAAGAAAGAACGCTTCCACCGCAACTATGCGGCAATCACCGTTCTGAAAAGGTGTCAGGAAGAAAACCGCTTCGCCACACCGGACGAGCAGATCATTCTTTCCAAGTATGTTGGCTGGGGTGGTATTCCCGAAGCCTTTGACGAGAGAGCAGGTTCTTGGCAGGCAGAGTTCGGGATGCTGAAAAACATCCTGACGCCGGAGGAATATGCTTCCGCAAGAGAAAGCACTCTGACCGCTTTCTACACGCCGCCAACGGTTATCAATGCCGTGTATAAGGTGATGAAACAGCTTGGATTCCGTGAGGGCAATATCTTGGAACCGTCCTGCGGCATCGGGCATTTTATCGGTATGCTCCCCGAAGAAATGAAGGAAAGCAAGATCTACGGTGTGGAACTGGACACAATTTCTGCCGGCATCGCACAGCAGTTATATCAAAAGTCCTCTATTGCCGCACAGGGCTTTGAGGAAACCAACCTCCCCGACAGCTTCTTTGATGCCGTTGTGGGGAATGTACCCTTCGGGGATTTCAAGGTTCCTGACAAGCGTTACGACAAGCACAAGTTCCTCATCCACGACTACTTCTTCGCCAAATCCTTGGACAAGCTCCGTCCGGGCGGCGTAATGGCTCTTATCACCAGCAAGGGAACGATGGACAAGGAAAACTCCGCTGTCCGCAAGTATATTGCTCAGCGAGCCGACCTGCTTGGTGCTATCCGTTTGCCGAACAACACCTTTAAGGGAAATGCCGGAACGGAGGTCGTTTCGGATATTCTTATTCTGCAAAAGCGTGACCGCATTGTGGATATAGATCCGGATTGGGTACAGCTCGGAACGGATGAAAACGGTATCCTGATGAACAGCTACTTTGTTGAGCATCCCGAAATGATACTCGGAGAGATGAAAATGGTGTCGGGGCGTTTCGGTCCCGAAGCCACCTGTGTCCCTTACGAGGGGGCAGACATTGCCGAGCAACTCAGCGAAGCCGTTTCCAATATTCACGGTGAACTGACCGCATATGAGGTGGAGGATGAGCTTGCAGAGGAGGACAATTCCATTCCCGCAGATCCCACCGTCCGTAACTTCTCCTATACGGTGCTGGACGATAAAATCTACTTCCGAGAAAACAGCCGTATGGCTCCGGTGGAGGTATCGGCTACCGCAGAGAACCGCATAAAGGGTATGATCCGCATCCGTGATTCGGTCAGAAAGCTGATCGAATTGCAGACAGAGGATTACCCCGACTCGGAAATTCAAGCGGAGCAGGAGCGATTAAACGCTCTTTATGATACCTTTTCCAAGCAGTACGGACTTATCAACAGCCGTGCCAACATTTCCGCATTTTCGCAGGACAGTTCCTTTTCTTTGCTCTCGGCTCTTGAGGTTTTGGGCGATGAAGGGCAGCTTGAACGCAAGGCGGATATATTCTACAAGCGAACCATCAAGCCACACACCCCGGTCACTTCCGTAGATACCTCCAGCGAAGCACTTGCCGTTTCTATGGGCGAAAAAGCCCGTGTGGATATGGATTATATGTGCGAGCTGACCGGCAAGACCGAGGAAGAAATCTTTGCGGACTTGAAGGGCGTTATCTTCCTGAATCCGATGCACGGGTACGGCAATTCCACGCAGGCAAAGTACCTGATGGCAGACGAATACCTCTCCGGCAATGTCCGTGAAAAGTTGGTACTCGCCCGAAAGTCGGCGGAGCTTTACCCCGAAGATTACACCGTCAATGTGGAAGCACTGGAACGGGTACAGCCCAAAGACCTGACCGCCAGCGAGATCGCCGTTCGGCTTGGTGCTACTTGGCTGCCGACCGAAATTGTCGAACAGTTTATGTTTGAGTTCTTGGGGACACCGAGGTACGCACAGTGGAACATCAAGGTTCATTTCTCTGCCTACACCGGCGAATGGAACATTGAAGGCAAGTCCTATGACCGCAGCAATGTGAAGGCATACAGCACCTACGGTACGGGGCGCATCAATGCCTATAAGATCATCGAGGAAACACTGAACCTTAAAGATGTCCGCATCTTCGACTATGTAGAGGACGCAGACGGCAAAAAGAAAGCCATTCTGAACAAGAAGGAAACGGCAATCGCACAGGCAAAGCAGGAGCTGATTAAGCAGGGCTTTCAGGATTGGGTCTGGTCTGACCCTGAGCGCAGAGAACGGCTCTGCCGCCTTTACAACGATAAATTCAACAGCCTGCGTCCCCGTGAGTACGATGGAAGCCACATCGTTTTCAGTGGTATGAACCCGGAAATCGAGCTTCGGGAACACCAAAGAAATGCGGTGGCGCACATCCTCTACGGCGGCAATACGCTGCTTGCACACGCCGTGGGCGCAGGGAAAA
>ERZ1026860.967-NODE-967-length-15854-cov-12.863789_pt1 | contig 15854 bp, 8 predicted proteins | sample MGYA00380160_ERZ1026860 | MGnify/ENA primary metagenome ERZ1026860 (study PRJEB33269, sample SAMEA4719796) | human gut metagenome | biome: human-associated habitat; feature: organic feature; material: feces | place: Cameroon | collected 2013-10 ... | reverse complement strand
GCACATCTGCCCCGCGGCCTTGCCGCCGGCAGAATCTCTCTTGAAGTTTCCCATTATTTTTCGTCTAAAAGTTACGCCCGCAATGATAGCGATTCCCGGGGCGCCGGTCAATAAAGAAACTTCAAAAGAGATAAGAAACAGAAAAATCTGCACCGATTATCACAAAAAAGAGGGGCCGGCCAAAAATTAATTTCAGCCGGCCTCTCTGGGGTTATGCCAGTAAACTTATTCTCGCCGCTCGCTTATGACAGCTTTCTGATCTTCATCGTGAATCCGCCTGACGGAATCAGCTTGAAGTCCAAAACGGACTTTGAGGAGACCCTCTTGCGGCTTATCTCCACACTCCCGTCCTTGCCGTCCTGATATATGGTGGCCTCGAACTTGCCTTTCCCGAGGAACGAGCAGTCAAGAGTCAGGCTTCTCGCGTTGGTGTTGGTAATCCCTCCGACATACCAGAGGTCTCCATTGCGGCGCGCCACAACGGCGGACTCTCCAATCTCTCCGCTGAGAAACACTGTCTGATCCCACACTGTCGGCAGGTCTTTCCAGAACTCGAGTTCCGGGCGGTAGTGGTCTTCGCCGAGGCGTTCGTTCCAGAAGAGGAACTGTGCGGGGCTGTAGTATATCACGGCGAGTGCAAGACGGTGTGCGAAACTTGTCTGGAGGGTCTTCCTGGCGAATCCTGGTGTGAAGTCTCCGGCCCCGATCGTGTACCTGGTGTATGGAAGCATCGTCGAGTGGTCGGCATTCGGCTCCTGTTCTGTGCCGTGGATGCCTTCTTGGGTGAGAAGGTTAGGCCATTTGCGGCTCAGACCGTCCGGGCGGTAGGCGTCGTGGATGTCTACGAGCAGGTGGTATTTGGCAGCTTTTGCCACGAGGTTCTCCGTCCATTCCTGCCACTCTTGTGTCCCGACATTGACAAAGCCCGGCTTGATGCCTTTGATCCCCCACTTCTCGTAGAGAGGGAAGATGTCGTCGGCGTATCTCTCGCAGCCCTCGCGGTTGACATACAGGAAGATGCCTACATTATGCTCCTGGCCATACTTTATGATGGACTGGAGGTCGAGTCCGGGATGGCCGGGACGTGGCCCTCCGGTGGACGGATCTGTGACATTGACCTTGCCGGGGTAGGATTCATGGGAGGAAGCCTTGCCGTACCAGCCCCAGTCAAATATCATGTAGTCTATGCCCATGGATTCGCAGTAGTCTATCATCTTGTATGCTTCCGGTGTAGATAGGGTGGTCTCGCGCATTGCTGTGCCCGGCTTTATCCAGTCCGTGTCCTCTATAGCACACGGCTCGCTGAGATTGTAGAGCAGGTAGTTGTTGATCATCAGATCTCCCGGCTTGTCGGATAAACTGATGACCCGCCAGCCGCTCGTCAGGCCGTCTTTTCCCTTGGCTTCTCCGCGCAGCCTGATTCTCAATATGTTGGTGCGGTGGTGCGGGGCGTCCACATAGGCTCTCGGGTAGTGGTTGCATCCGGCCTCCATGATGGCTCCATAGACACCGTCCGCAGTTTTGCAGGTTAGCGGGAGTTCGCACCCGGGGGCGATCTCGGAAGGGTAGAGCTTGTAGTATTTGCCTTCGTGGCCGTGGGATTCCCAGACCGAGGCGAATTTCGGGAATGAGAACTCCGTATTCTCTCCGGTCAGCACGACCTTTTCAAGTCCGGGCTGGGAAGGAATCTCATAGCGGAAGGCAGCGCCCTCATCGTAGGCTCGGAATACGATGTCGAGCCGGCGGCCAGGGTAAAGTGTCTCCTTGAGCGAGACGCGCATCTCGTTGTAGTTGTCCGGATATGAAGATTGTTCCCCATAGACGGGAGCCCAACTGCCCCGGTGCTCTGAATATTTGACAGTTTCTACAGTGAGGTAGTGCTTCAACTCGGCCGTTCCGCTGAGGTTAAGCTCAAGGTGAGATGGGAGCAGGAACGGCTTGCCATCGTACTTTACTTCATAAAACGGAGAATCCCCGGGGTATGCCGGGCCGCCTGAAGGAGCCTGACGCAGCAGGGAAAAAGTTATTTCCACTTTGCCGTTCGGGGAGGTTACCTGTCGGGCTGGAGCCTCAGCAGAAATCAAAGCGAGGCAGACGAGGATAGCGATGGTTTTCATAATGCCTGGTTTTTATATTTTTTCAGGGTTCCGGTGCTGCCCGCCACAGGGATCAGCCTGATGGCCGCGCCGCCGCTGTCGCGCAGATTGAAGTGGAGCGTGTCGGTGGAAGAGACCAGGCAGCTTGACACGCGCACCTTGGTGCGGGTCGGGATGGACTTGTCGCCGTCGGTGTAGATTTCGGCCACGAACTTGCCCTCCGGGAGGAAGTCAAGTCCTACCTCCGCCTTCCTGCCGGCATTCGTTATGGTGCCTATGAACCACTCGTCTCCGTGCCGGCGGGCCATGGTCACGTATTCTCCCGGTTCACCCTCGAGAACTTTGCTCTCGTCCCATACCGTGTAGACATCATCAAAAAACTTCAGCTCCGGCTCGTCCTGGCTGTCGGCCGGCTTGTCGTACCAGTAGAGAAGCTGGAGAGGGCTGTAGTAGATGGCGGACAGGGCCAGCTGATGCGCCGGAGTCGTCTTGATTGTCCTTGAACGCGGCACCCCGTGCGCGTCCGCGTCGGAGTTGAGTTTCCCGAAATCCTGGCGGTAGTAGCAGATCGTGTAGTCCGCCGGGCCGGCCACGAAGCGGGTGAACGGGAGCATGGTGTTGTTGAACGCGTCAGGGAACTCCTCGTTGCCCCTCACGCCTTCCTGGGTCATCAGGTTCGGCCAGGTACGGCTCACACCCGTAGGTCGGTATTCATCATGGATGTCTACCATCAGTCCGTATTCGGCGCATTTGCGCACCGCCTCGTGCATCCATCTGGTCCATACCTGCGAGCCTACCTGCACGAAGCCGAACTTCACGCCTGCGACACCCCAGGATTTGTAGAGCGGCAGAATCTCGTCCAGCTGCTGCTGGAGGGCGCGCTGGTTGACATACAGGAGGACACCGATGCCCTTGGAGCGGGCGTAATCGATCACCGCCTGGAGGTCAAGCGCGTGCGGATCGGGGTTGCGGCGCGGGTCGAGGGTCACCGTGGTGGCATCCGAAGCCTTGTCATATTCGAATCCGTACCAGCCTGCATCGAAGAGCACATACTGGAGATTGTGCTTCTCGGCGAAGTCCACGACATTCCTGCCGCCTTCTGTCGTGAGGGTTACTTCCCTCATCACCTTGCCGGGCTTGATCCATGAAGGGTTCTTGATGGCGCAAGGAGGGTTCAGGTTGTAGAACATATAATTGTGCTCGAGGATATCCCCGGCTTTCTCTCCGTACATGACGAGCCTCCACGGGGCGTCATAGGGCGCCACATCCTCCACAGGGCCGTACATCGCTGCCCGGACGGTGCCCGATTTGTCCGGAGAGAGTTTGAATTTCGTGCGCACATAGTCCACGACACCGGCCTCGGCAAGGCAGGCGAAACTTCCGTCCGGGAGTTTGAGGAGCAGCGGGCGGTCGGACTCGCCGTCGCCCGGCCAGTCACGGAGCGGCAACACCGAGTATTCTGTCTGTGCGCGCGGCGTGAAATAGGCGAGCGTCCCTTCCGGGAGTGTGTATTCTGTAAACTCATCAGTCACCTTGAAGTATCCCCCGTGGATGCGGTAGCGGAAGGCGATTCCCTCGTCATAGGCCCTCACAATGATGGTGAACGCCTTTTTGTCTCCGGAATTGACATCAAATTCCCAACTGTTGTATCTGTCCGGAATCTCGGCCCTCTCGCCATATACGGGGCGCCAGCTTTCATCGTGCTTTCCGAGAGCGCGGACACCGGCTATCTTGAGCCCGTCAAGCATCGGCTTCCCGATCTCAAGTCCGAGACAGGAGGGCTGGATGATCATCTTGCCGCCCCATGCGATGCTGTATTCTATCCTTCCGGAATCATCCTTGACCGTGAAGACCCCTTTCCCGTCGGGGGAGGTCATCTGCACGCTTTCCGCCCGGGCCGACAGGCACGCTGCCGCGCAGGCGCAGATCAAAAGTATCTTTTTCATTTAGAGAATGTTTTTGTCCCCCATTTCTTGTTTGGCGTGGCGCCCATGTCAAGCACGAGAGTGCCGCCCTTGACCAGTTCGGCATGAGGCACGGCGCAATCGTTCCACACCTTGCCGTTGAGGCTCGCCCTGCGTATATACATGTTCCTTTCGGAATTGTTTCTCGTGATTATCTCGAACTTCTCTCCGGGGTAGTAGTCGGGGTTGAGGCGTATCGTCACTTTGTCGAACAGAGGCGAGGTGAGTTCGTAGGCGGGGGTGGTGCTGCATCCCCCGTCCACCTCGAAGAGGCCGATTGCCATCAGCACTCCGAGCGCGCCCATCTGCCCCTGGTCCTCGTCATCGCGGTAGCCTCCATACGGGGTGATGTCCCCATAGGCGGCCTTGACCTTCCGGACCCATTTCTGGCTGAGCCACGGGGCGCCGGCACGGTTGAACATGTGAGCCATCCCGGTGCCGGGCTGGTTGCCGTAGTCCGTCCAGTTGTACTGTTTCATAGCCTTGTCGGAGGAACGGAAGAACCCGTTCGGCTCGCTGAGCCTGAACTGCTCGTCGAGCCGCTTTATGTATTTGTCCCTGCCGCCGAAGAGCTCCATCAGTCCCGGGACATCGTGAGGCACGAAGTGCGAGTAGATGGCGGCGTTGCTTTCGCAGAAGCCGTCTTTCTCGGAGATTTCGAGAGGGTCGAAGTCCTTGAAGAATTTTCCGTCCAGGCCGCGTGCATTCATGAATCCTATGGACGGGTCCCAGACATTGCGGTAGTTGCCGGAGCGGGCCATGAAGAAGTCATAGTCATCCGTCTTCCCGAGGGCCTTGGCCAGCTGCGCGAGGCACCAGTCCTGATAGGCGTATTCGAGGGTCATGGAGGCTCCTGTGGTGTGCATGGCTTTCAGATCGGGCCTGCCGTCGGGCACATAGCCGCGCTCCTCGTAGTATTCCATGCCGCCTGACACTGCGTCCTTGCGGTGGTCGTAGCCTGCGTGGTCGCGGATTCCGCCGCGGAAAGCGTTCTTGCGGAGCCCTTCGTAGGCCAGCTGCGCGTCATAGCCGCGTATGCCTTTGTTGTACGCGGCGGCGAACACGCTCACGGCCGGGTCCCCGATCATCACATAGGTGTAGTTGCCGCCGGACGGACCGCGCGGGATCAGACCTCCGTTGCGGTAGTAGTCCAGCATGGTGTTGCAGAAGTCGTCAACTATCTCGGGGTAGGCGAGTGTCCAGAGTATGTCCAGCGACCAGTGGCTGCCCCACCACGCGTCGAAGTTGTGGTGGTTGTAGAGCGGCTTGCCGTCCTGCCCGCACGGGATTCTCCTGATTGCCGGGGCGTCTCCTGTGAGATCCAGGTAGTGCCCGTCGGCGTCGCTCACTATGTGCCTGCCCAGCAGGGCATGCCACAGGTCGGTGTACATCTTGACCTGCTGCTCGTGCGTGCCGCCGCTGACATCGATACGGCCGAGTTTCTCGTTCCACTCGTCGTATGCGGCCTGCCGTGTCCTGTCGAAGTCCCAGCCGGGAAGTTCGGCGCGCATGTTGGCCCTGGCGTTCTCGACGCCCGTATAGGAAACGGCCACTTTCATCAGCACCTGTTCCCCCTCGCCGGTGGCGAACCGTACCGCGAGTCCCGCGTTCTTGCCGGATACTCTTGCCGGTGCCGTGTTCCTGATGATACGGCCTTCTTTCCAGCATATCACCTCTTCTGCCGGCTTTGAGAGTTCGGCCCAGAAATAGACAGGCGTGTCTTTGGGCCGGCGGCCGGTGGCTTCCATTATCTCCCATCCCGCGATGGTGCTGTCATTCACCTGCCACACCTCCGAATAGGAGGTCGGCCCGTGCGCCAGAAAGGCCCCGCTGTCGAAGATTATCGTGCTCCCGCCGCTCTGCGGGAAGGTGTAGCGGTGTAGCCCGACCCTGGTCGTGGCAGTGAGTTCGGCGGTGATCCCGTAGTCGTCAAGGTGTATCTTGTGATAGCCGGGTTTCGCGATTTCGCCCTCATGGCTGAATGCCGAGCGGTAAGCGTCCATCCCGAGATGACCCTTGAATTCGCCGGTGGTCGGCATTACTGCGACCCCTGACATCTGCCAGTTGTGGATGTGGCTGAAACAGCGCACATGCAGGGAGTCGTAGAGATATCCGGAACCCCAGGAGTGGGCGGTGCCGGTGTCGGGACTGAGGCTCACCATCCCGAACGGGAGGGAGGCCGAGTCGAAGAAGAACCATCGCGAGCGGTGGCTGTCGATGAACGGATTGACTTTGTCTACATAGCCCTCTCCGGCGATGGCCGGCATGGTCAAGGTGAGACAGATGAGGGAATATAGTAATTTTCTCATTGTATTTTGAATGAACTCGTGAGTCGTATGTCGGTCGAGGAAGCCCCGACAAATACTTCGAACAGGCCAGGTTCAACGGTGAACCGCATCTCAGAATCCCAGAGCCCGAGATCCTGCGGGGTCAGGGTGAATGTGACATCACGGCTTTCTCCCGGTTTGAGGCTGATGCGCTCGAATCCCCTCAGGACTTTGGTGTAGGTCGTGACGCTGCTCACGACATCGTTGATGTAGAGCTGGACAACTTCGTCTCCGGCCAGCCCGCCGGTGTTGGTGACGGTGCACTTGATTTCTATGCTGCCGTCCGGAGTCTGCTCCCGCGGGCTTATGGAGAGGTCGGAATACCCGAATGTCGTGTAGCTCAATCCATGCCCGAAAGGATATAGGGCGCCCCATACGGAAGTTCCGCAAGGCTCGTCGGAGCCTGGCTTGAACGGGAATGCGAAAGGTATCTGTCCCACGCTCTTGGGGAATGTGACAGCGAGGCGCCCGCCCGGGTTGTTGTCTCCGAAAACGGTCTCTGCTACAGCTTGTCCGCAGAATTCTCCCGGGAACCAGCCGTGGATTATGGCCTTGACATTGCGGTCCGCCCAGTTGATGGTCGATGCCCTCCCGTCGAGCAGCACAAGGACTACAGGCTTCCCTGTGGCGACGACGGCCTCCATCAGTTCCTGCTGCCTGCCCGGGAGATCCAGGCTGGTGCGAGAGCGGTCTTCCCGTACTGTGAGTTCGTTGCCTCCGAGCACGAGGATGACGGCGTCGGCTTTCCTGGCGGTGGAGACCGCCTCTTTGAGCATGCGCTTCTCTTCAGGAGTCTTTTCGAACTCCATGAGTTCGCTTTCCGGGAAATGCGGATCTATGATGTCGCATCCTTTTGCATAGGTGACTTTGCTCTCCGGAAGCAGCTTGCGTACACCTTCAAGTACGGTCTTGACCGGTGCGGCTGCCGGGCCGTATCGGCAGATGAGCTGTTCTCTCTCATCTGCATTAGGGCCGATGACGGCGATGCGCTTGATGTCCTTGGACAGAGGGAGCATGCCGCCCTCGTTCTTGAGCAGCACCATGGACTCCCTAGCCGCGCGCAGCGAGAGCGCCTGGTGCTCCGGGCTGTGTACTTCTTTGAGGGCAAGTTCGGCGTCGCCCCGGTACGGGTTGTCGAACAGGCCCAGGCGGAACTTGACCCTGAGGATGTCGGCGACACGCGAGTCGAGAGTCTCCATGCTGATCTTGCCGTGTCTCACGGCGTCCCTGAGCGGCAGCACGAATGATTCCGGTGTGCGGAATGTGGTGCGTACATTGAGTCCGGCATTTATGCACTGCGCTACGGCGTCCTCGTAAGATTCAGCGACCTTGTGCTTGTCGCTGAGGAACTCGACAGCCTCGCTGTCGGACACTACATAGCCTCTGAAACCCCACTGCTCGCGCAGCAGGTCGGTGAGGAACCACTTGCTGCCGCTTACAGGCACTCCGTCATAGTCGTTGTAGGAGCTCATCACCCCCAGCGCTCCGGCTTCGGTGAAAGCCACGCGGAAAGGATCCAGATAGAGCGTGCGCATCTCGCGCGGCGCGACCTTGGGGTCGGTGCGGGTCTTGCCGTCGCGGCCTCCGACCGGGATGCTGTAGACTGCGAAATGTTTCGGTGTCGACACGACACCGCCAGCCTGCAGAGACTGTATCATCCTCTTGCCGAGCTGTCCCGCGAGGTAAGGGTCTTCGCCGTAGGTCTCCACGCAGCGCCCCCAGCGCGGGTCCTGCGAGATGTCGAGGATAGGGGAGTATATGTTGGTGTAGCCCAGCAGGTATGCCTCCCTGGCTTCGACCTTGCCGATCTCGGATATGAGTTCCTTGTCCCATGTGGCTCCCTGGCCGCATTGGGCCGGGAAGTATGTCGCTCCGACGCTGCACAGCCCGCGTATGCCTTCGTTGGTGAAGTCCACAGGTATCCCGAGCCGTGTCTGCTCCACGAACCATCTCTGGATTGTCTGGAGCGCCTCCACATGCTTTGTGAAATCGGCGGCGTAAGGCGAAGACGGGTTCTTGACACCGTTGTGCTCCTCGTCTATGTTGCCCACTCCGTCTTTCCATATTCTATTGCTCCATTCCGGAGTCGGCAGCTCGTCCTTGAGCACGCGGCCGGTGCCGTAGAGGGTCACCATCTGGCATGTCTTCTCTTCAAGTGTCATCTTGGAGAGGAGGTCCCTGATCCTGTCCTCTTCCGGGGCGGAAGGGTCCTCGTATATGTCTTTGACCCCGTTTTTGTTGAAGTCTATCCAGCCTTGCCTGTATATGTCGCCGTCTCCGAGCCAGAACAGGAGCGAGCCGAATCCCGGATTGTCGCAGGTCCATGCCTTGCCTTCCGGGCGGATTCTTTCCAGAACCTCGGCGGTGTACGGCATCTTGAGGCCTTTGCGTCCGGCGTAATGGGCGTAGGCGATTTCGAATACGGAGCGGAACTGACCGCGCGCCTGCGGGCTTATCTTGTCCCAACGGCAGTATTTGCCGGTCTTGTCCTTCCAGGTGAAGAACGGGAGGTCGTCATTGCCGAGATTATAGCTGGAGAGGTATTCGTAGCAGGTCAGCAGGCGGTTGTCGAGTGCTGAGTAGAGGTCTCTGCCCTGTTTCCAGGCCACTTCGCAGATTTCAGCCATGCAGCCGAGGGCCAGCATGCAGTGCGCCTGGTCCCGGCCGCTCTCCTGAAGCTGTCCGGACGGGGCGGTGTAGTCGGGCAGGGAACCGTTGTCGCTGCCCGGTTCGAGGTACTTCCTGACCGCATCTTCATAGAGGTCGCGGTCATCGAGGAACACCCCCATCCCTACCATGCCCTTGAGCACGGAGAGCCCCCAGTTGCCGTTGGTGTAGGCCGGGGTGGCGTAGAACTTGGTGAATACCGGGATGAACGCCTCGCGCAGCATGGTCTCCATCGCGCGGGTGTCGCCGTCCGTCCAGCCGTTCTTGTAAGTGCTTGACGGATAGGTGTAGCGCATCAGTTCGGCCGCGTTGGTGATGATGAATCCCTGGAGCCCGGCGCATAGAGGATCGTCCCTCGGCGTTATCTTCCTCAGTACGGCCGAGTACTTGCGGATGATTTCCATGGCCTTGTCTGCGTGGGCCTTGTCGGCGGTGACCGTCCATATCAGCGCATTATAATAAGCGGCGTTGAAGTCCTCCTCGCAAGGCTTCTTGGTCCATCCGTATTCGTCCGCCCTGGAGATGACGGGGAACGGTCCCTGCACCTTATAGTCAGCCGATGATTTCGGGTCGGAGATGAGTTTCTCCCATGACCCGTATGCCGGTTGCGTCCTGCTCTCTACATATGAGCGTATCCGGGTCAGGTCTTCTTTGCCGTGCAGGATTCCCGGGTGCACGAACTCCTGTCCCGCAGCCGCGAAGGATGTCAGGACGGACAGAGAAATCAATATTCTTTTCAGTTTCATATCTACATATACGGACAAGGCCGGTGTTTTACTCAGTAATTATTTGGGCCGCTTGCCCGGCGCTCCGAAAATAAAAACTTTTTGAGTATTTTTACGCTGTCGCGCGTAATATGGATAAAAACCAGTTTACGATGAGAATAAAGTTTTTTACCACATTGGCGGCAACTCTGTCACTTGTGCTGCCTGCAGCCGCCCAGCGCACCTCTTTCCGGCCGGGGGAAATCTGGCCTGACGACAAGGGGGTACACATCAACGCCCACGGAGGCGGCGTGCTCCTGCATGATGGCGTATACTATTGGTTCGGCGAGCACAAGACTGCCGGACGCGCCGGCAACCAGGCTCATGTCGGGGTGCACTGCTATTCTTCTCGGGATCTTTATAATTGGAAGGATGAGGGTGTCGCGTTCAAGGTCAGCAAGGATCCGGAGTCTCCGGTGACGGACGGCTGCATACTCGAACGCCCCAAGGTGATCTACAATGCCGCGACCGGCAAGTTCGTGATGTGGTTCCATCTTGAGCCTAAGGGCGCCGGTTATGGTGGAGCCATGGTCGGGATTGCCCAGGCGGACAAGGTGACCGGGCCTTATCAATTCATCAGGGCTACCAGGACGGTGATACGCACCTGGCCTGTCAATGTGCTTCCGTCTCACAAAGTGCGTCCCGAGGGGGCGGACTGGCGGGAGAGGCCGAACCTTGCCAAGGGGGAGCATCCGGATTCCGTCAATACGCTCGGGCGCGACTTTGAGAAGGGGCAGCATTCGCGCGACATGACTCTATTCGTCGATGATGACGGCAAGGCGTACCATATCTGCTCGTCGGAGTCCAACAGCGTCATCCATATTGCGGAGCTGACCGACGATTATCTCGATTTCAGCGGCAAGTATGTCAGGGCGTTCATAGGAGACCGCATGGAGGCGCCGGCCATTTTCAAGAAGGACGGGCTGTATTATTTCATGGGTTCTGAATGCACCGGATGGCGGCCTAATCCGGCCCACTCCGCCGTAGCCCCGTCTATCTGGGGCCCGTGGACGCAGATGGGCAACCCTTGCGTGGATGCCGACAGCGAGACCACGTATCATTCTCAGAGCACTTTCTTCCTGCCTGTGGCCGGCAAGAAGGACGCTTTCATATATATGGGAGACAGGTGGACTCCGGACAATGCCATAGACGGCCGCTATGTATGGCTGCCTGTTGAGTTTGAGGACGGACGTTTCGTGCTCCGATGGAGGGACGAATGGGACTTGTCCGTATTTGACGGCGAATGAGGCGTCTTGCTGTCATATCGCTGTCTTTCCTGCTGCTCGGGATCTGCGCCCACGGGGCGGAGAAGTCCTATGTATTCCGTATGCTCGACGCTTCCAGGGGCTTGCCGGAGAACAATGTCAGGGACATGTTGATGATGCCCGACGGCCTGATGTGTATCCAGACTTCTTCTTGGCTGTGCTTCTATGACGGGGCGGGCTTCAAGAACTGGCGTTGGGATCCCGTGCGAGTGCCTTATGCCGAGTATAGCGGGCAGGACCGGGTTGCTTATGATGCTGATAATGATAGGATTATTCTGCATACGCGAGATCATGTGTGGGCGTTTGACAGGAAGACGGAGCGTTTCGTCTACGATATTCAGCAGCCGGAAGCGGCGCCACGCGACACGCTGGGCCAGTTCTTCCGGGGCGGCGACATAAGCCGTGCCCAGACGGCCGAGGCGTCTTCCGGGCTGCGCTGGTTCATGTCCGACAAGCATCTGGTCAGTTTCGATCCGCACGATGGGAAACTTGCCGCCGTTGAAGATATTCCGGCGGGAAGCGACGATCTTTTCACTTCGATTGCCGTAGATGGCCGGGACAATCTCTGGGTCGGGTCGGCAAGGTCCGGTGTGCGCTTGTTTTATAGTGACGGCACTGTCCGCCGTTTCCCGTATCTCCAGCGGATCGGCGCCAAGCCTGTCTATCCCCATCTTGACATATCAAGAATCTATGCCGACCCGAAAGGCGGCATCTGGATAGCCACGCAGCAGGAGGGGCTGCTTTTCTGGCATCCTGATCTCGTCAGGATAAACACGGTCAACGGCTCCACTCTCAAAGGCGGCGCCATGCCTGACGAAAGTGTCAAGTGCCTGGCCGAATCATCCGACGGGAAAGTTCTTGTCGGCACGATACACGGGCTGCTCAGATATGACCCGGCCACTCAGACCATGGAGGCTCCGTGGCCGGAACTGAAGGACGAACTCGTCATCGGGCTGTTTGTGGATTCTCTCGGGAGAATCTGGGCCGGGACTTTCTACAACGGGCTCTATTGTATAGACGGCCGCCGTGTGCGCCACTATACCTGGCCGCAGAAGTTCGCCGTCGATGTCGCCTATCAGAAAGCCATGCCCAACTTCAATTGTGTCCGTGCCTTGACTCAGGATGCCGGCGGGCAGTACTGGATTTCCGTCTATGGAGGATTGGGCCGTTTCGATCCGGAAAGCGGGGACATCTCCCTGTTGAAGGATTCCTGTCCTGGACTTGAACGCTATATGATGGTCCGTGACATCTTCCTCATGAAGGACGGCTCCATCGTGGCTTCGGGGGACAACGGGCGTTTCCGTTATGACCCGCTTGCCGGTGAGGTTGTGGATATCGGGGAAGAAGACTCGTTCACGTTTACCAATCAGGTTTTCGAGGACGCTTCCGGCCGTCTGTGGCTGGCGGAATCGGGTGGCCTTTATCTCAAGGATGGGACATCTGAACAGCGGTGCATAATGTCTTCCGGGGTCATAATGGGCGTCGCCGAGGATGATGACGGTGTGGTGTGGGCCATGTCCACCAGCGGCATATCCGGCATCAGGGTGGAGGCCGACGGTTCGGTGCTGCGGACCGATTATGGCGAGGATGACGGCCTTGACTGCGGGTCATTTTTCCCGAAGTCCGTGCTGAAGCATTCGGACGGCACCATATATTTCGGCGGTTCATCAGGCATGTGCGTGATACCTCCCCGTTCCCTGAAGATTCCGGATTACGGTGTGCCTCCGAGAATCTCGTCATTCACCGTCGGTGGCGAGGAGATGTCTCTGAAGGACATCAGACTGCCGTATGACAGGACATCCCTGCGTTTTACCTTCACGAATCTCAATTATGCCAATCCGCGGCACAGCCGCTACCGTTACAGACTTGCCGGTTTTGAAGATGAGTGGCAGATGTCGGCCTCGTCTCCGCTCGGGGAGGCCGGGTACACGTTCCTGGAACCGGGGAAATATGTCTTCGAGGTGGAGGCTTCCAACAATGGCGTGGACTGGAGCCGGAGCGTTTCTGTCCCTGTCCTGGTAAGGCCTCCGTTCTGGCGCTCCACTGCGGCGATGTTTGTCTATGCCGCCCTGTTGATGGCCGGCATCTGGATTGCCGTGACGTTGTTCTACCGCCGGGCCCGTCATAAGATGGCGTTGCAGAGGGCAGAGGAGCAGCGCTTGCAGGAGGATGAGCTCAATCAGATGAAGTTCAGGTTCTTCACCAACATCTCCCACGAGCTCAGGACACCTCTGTCCTTGATAATCCTCCCGCTTGAGAGTCTTATGAAGGACAAGAAGGGGAGTGACGAATACACCAGGCTGGACACGATGCACCGTAACGCCAAGGCGCTTCTGGATATGGTGAATCACCTGCTTGATTTCCGTAAGCTTGAGATGGGCGGCGAGAAGCTCCAGCTGCGCAACGGCAGCATCTCGGAGTTCGTCGCCGGGGTGATGGAGACCTTCCGTGACGGTGCCGAGAAGAAGCGCATACGTCTGAGCCTGGTCGATGATGCGGACAATTGCCTCGTGGCCTTCGACAGCACCATGATGCAGAAAGTGATCAACAATCTTCTGTCCAACGCCTTGAAGTTCACCCCTGAGGGCGGTTCCATCGAACTGTGTCTCTCCAGGATGGACGACGGCTCGGTGCGCATTGATGTCAGGGACAGCGGGGTAGGGATTCCGTCCTCGGATCTGCCTCATGTTTTTGACCGTTTCTACCGCAGTCCCAATGCCGGTTCTTCGACCGGGTCAGGTATAGGTCTCAATCTTGTCAAGCAATATGTGGAGATGCACAGCGGCACTGTGTCCGTCACTTCCGAGGTCGGTAAGGGGTCGGTGTTCTCTGTCGTTCTCCCGCAGTCGCTCCTTGATGTCTCTTCTGAGGCTGACGATGCCGGGGATGATCCCGCCGCCATTCAGGCAGACGGCAGGAAGTGTATCATGGTGGTTGATGACAATGCGGATTTCAGGCATTATCTCCGCGATGAGCTTTCGCGCAGCTACAAGGTGTGCTCGGCTTCAGACGGGGAGGACTGTCTGGATAAGCTCCGTTCTGTGACGCCGGACATTATAGTATGTGATGTCATGATGCCGAAGATGGACGGGTTCGAAGTGACTAAGCGCATCAAGAACGATGTCGAGACCTCGCACATCCCTGTCGTGCTTATCACGGCCAGGATGTCCGAGGATATCCGCATCAAGGGCTATGACTGCGGCTAGGACGCATATCTCTCGAAACCTTTCCGGATGGAGATGCTTGAGGCGCGCATAAGCAATCTGCTCGAGGAGCGCGAGAAGCGCATGCGCTCGTTCTCCGCCGGGGCGGATGTGTCGCCCATGCATGTGACGGTCACGACGGTGGACCAGAAACTGATGACGCTGATAATGGAGAAGATAGAGGCGAATATGGACAATCCGGACTATTCCGTGGAGGATCTCGCCTCGGATGTGTGCATGCACAGGATGAGCCTTTATCGCAAGATACAGTCTCTTTATGGGATGAATCCTTCTGTGTTCATGCGTACCATGCGGCTCAAGAGGGCGGCCCAGCTGTTGTCTGCGGACGCGGGACTGAGCGTCGTCGAAGTCTCCGAAGCGGTGGGCTTCGGCACGCAGAAATACTTCGCGAAGTATTTCAAGGAAATGTTCGGCGTCTCCCCGTCGCAGTACAAGAAGCGTTGATGCGTGCGGCGCTGGCTTCTGGCGTTGGTGATGTGGTTGGCTCCGAGCTTGCCTGAGAATAGTTGACTCGCCGTGCGCACCAGGCCCCTTTTTGCGCACGCGAGTTTCATGAAAACCGGCGCGGTGAGTGAAAACGCCCCTGGTGCGCACCGCGATGTTCCACGGACAGGGTGTCCTTGACCGAGCCTGACGGAATTCGCAGCGGCAGGCCCGGCTGCCCAGAATGATGTTCCACGGACAGGACGCCGGACGAGGATTGTAATCAGTAACTTTGAATCCCCGAATTTTCACAAAGCTGATTAAGGGCGCATCGGGAGCGGGCAGCCTCCTGCTCAACACAAAAGCATCGCAGGAGGCTGCCTGTTCCCGTGCGCCCGCTGCCATAGTGCCGGACGGGTGCCTGAGTCGCGCGACGCAGGTGTGAGCCGTTTCCGCCGGAAATGGCTCACACCTGGAAGCGGTGGGTGCGGCAGAGGGCCTTGCGGGGCAGGTGGACGGTCTAGGTAGCAGCGGAAATGCCAAAACGGCTCACACCCGGCAAAGGCGGATGCCGCAGAGGGCCTGGCAGGAGGCGTTCCACCGGGAGCGAATGAGAACGGGCAGGTTGGACGCTGGGATGTCGGGAAGGGCAAGGCATATGCGCGGCATTTCCCGCCAGACTCGGCCGTGGGTGGTCGTCTCTGACCGCATTCCAACTGCGTCGGGCGTGACCGACACCCCCAGTGGACCCCCGTCGGTTATGTCCGCCTGCCATAGCGGCTTATGCAGGCCATGATGTCATGACCGAGATTGGCGAAAATGCCGCCAACGATACATGGCAATATGTCCGGTAAAAACGGCATTCCTACGGACAAAACTGTGTTCCTGAGCCTTTTGGCCGGCGAAACGCGCCTTTGCCCGGAGAAAGCCCGATGCTCAGACGCGCCAATGCTCATCAACTGCCGCCCGGACGGGGGCATTGTTTGACAAAAGCCCTATGCTCCCTCTGCCGACGCGGAGTCTGACTGCCCGAGCGGTGGCAGATAAGCGCCTGGTAATGAGCAGAATAATGATTTGTCCTGTCTGGTTTTGCGGTTCTTCGTCAAATTGCGTGCATCAATCCA
>ERZ1026860.964-NODE-964-length-15913-cov-10.485118_pt1 | contig 15913 bp, 13 predicted proteins | sample MGYA00380160_ERZ1026860 | MGnify/ENA primary metagenome ERZ1026860 (study PRJEB33269, sample SAMEA4719796) | human gut metagenome | biome: human-associated habitat; feature: organic feature; material: feces | place: Cameroon | collected 2013-10 ... | reverse complement strand
ACCATTGAAGCAATCAAGGCGTACCGTCCCAGCTCCAACAGCCTCAGCTCCGGTCAGGTATTGCACTGTCCTTATGAGCCGCAGAAGGCGAAGCTGGTTGTCCGGGAAATGACGGACTTGCTTGTGCTGGATTTGGTGGACAAGGGGCTTGTCACCGATCAGATGGTTCTCACAGTCGGCTACGACATTGAGAACCTGACTGACCCTTCGCGGCGGGCAAAGTATCACGGTGCGGTTGAGACAGATCACTATGGAAGGCAGATTCCGAAACAGGCTCACGGCTCTATCAACCTTGACGGTCACACATCATCTACGCGCAAAATAATGTGTGCTGTGTCAGAGCTGTTTGACCGAATCGTAGACAAGAATCTGCTTGTCCGCCGTATGTATGTTGTGGCAAATCATGTCCTGCCGGAAGCTGATGCCCCAAAGAAAAATGACGGCGTTGTTCAGCTCGACCTCTTCACCGACTATGCCGCCGAAGAGAAAAAGCAGAAAGCCGAGGACGCTGCTTTGGAGCGTGAACGGAAAATTCAAGCCGCCACGCTTGCGATTAAAAAGAAGTACGGAAAGAACGCCATCCTCAAAGCAATGAATCTTGAAGAAGGCGCAACCGCGAAAGACCGCAATGCGCAGATTGGAGGGCATAAGGCGTGAACGGAAAATACGACGAGATTATGGGACTTCCTCACCACGTTTCCAAAACGCGACCGCAAATGCCAATGTCAGATCGTGCAGCGCAGTTTGCGCCCTTCGCCGCTCTCACCGGCTATGATTCTGCAATCAAGGAAACCGGACGTCTGACCGACGAAAGGATTGAGCTTGATGAGGAAGCCCTGACCGCTTTGAACGTGAGGTATCAGCTTCTCATGGATATCCTTGATGAAGAACCGGAGGTTGAAATAACCTACTTCAAACCTGATGAGCGCAAAGATGGCGGCGCGTATGTAACTGCAACCGGCGCAGTAAAAAAGATTGATGACTTTGATAGGCTGATTACCATGCAGGACGGCATGAAGATTCCGATGGATGATGTTCTGAGTATTGAAGGCGGGTTGTTCTCAACACTTGAATAGTCATCGTGCGGCAACAGTGAAAAGACGCTTTCGGGCGTCTTTTTTTTCTGTTTTCTGGGACAAAAGCGGTGTGTGATTCACTTAGTAAAGTGAAGGGGTATTTTACGGGGAGTCTCTGCGAGGGAATACGATTTTAGAGAATAGCAAGCACAGCCGGTGTATATACACACGGCGATTTCCGATTAAGGAAACCCTCCCCTTAATCAAAGAAATGCTTGTTGGGATGTCTCCCAAACCCTCTATCTTTATGAAAGGACAAACCGCTTATGGCAAACAGAACACGACCAAATCAGATACTCTTCTTTGTTTCAGATGACGAGAAACGGATTATCAAAGGAAAGATGAAACAGCTTGGTACAAACAACATGGGAGCGTATCTTCGCAAGATGGCGATTGACGGTTACATCATCAAAGTGGACTACACGCAGCAGAAGAAACTTGCCGCAGCAGTATCTCGCGCAGCGGCAAATATCAACCACATTTGCCGCCGAATCAACTCCACAGGACACTTCTATGAGGACGATGTTGCAGAGCTGAAAGAAAGGCAGGGTGAGATATGGCGATTACTAAAATCAAGCCAATCCGAGGAACTGTGAACAAGGCTCTCGCATACATTCTTGATCCGCAGAAAACAGATGACCAGCTCTATGTCTCTTCCTATGGTTGCTCTGCCAGCGATGCCGCAGCGAAGGAATTTGAGTGGACAAGAAATCTTGCTGCTCAACAAGGAATGCAGATGCCGAAGGTGATCGCCCGACATCTGATTCAATCCTTTGCGGTTGATGAAGTCACCCCGGAACAAGCGCATGAAATCAGTAAGCAGTTTGCCGACGAATGGCTCAAGGGAAAGTACGAGTATGTGATTGCAACGCACATCGACAAGGGGCATTGCCACAATCACATTATCTTCAACGCAGTCAACTATGTAGACTTCCATGCATACCGAAGCAATAAGAAAACCTATCGTGAGATGCGGCATCTCAGTGATGAGATATGTGCTGAACACGGGCTGTCAGTTATTCCTCCCTCTCAGGGAAAAGGCATGGACTACAAGGAATACACCGAAGCCAAACGCGGCACAAGTTGGAAGCAAAAACTCAAGCAGACTATTGATCGCTGTGTGATCACAGCAAAGGACTACGATGAGTTTTTGAAGCTGATGCAGGACGCCGGATATGAAATCAAAACCGGCAAATACATCTCCTTCCGTGCTGAGGGGCAAGAGCGTTTCACCCGTGCAAAAACCATCGGAGATAACTACACCGAAGACCGGATCAAGGAACGCATTCAAGGACGCAATGCCCGCAGACGGCAGATACAGAACGGTAGGAAGAACATCTCTCTCATCAGCGATATTCAAAACAGAATTAAGCAGATCGACAGTAAGGGCTTTGAGCATTCTATGAAGATCAAGATCCTCAAAGAAGCCGCCAGAACGCTCAACTACCTCACTGAGAACGAGCTGCTTCAATATGCCGATCTTGAAAAGAAAGTCGAAGACATCCATAGTTCTTATGAGCGTACCGGTGCTGACCTGAAAATCGTTGAATCGCAGCTCCGAAAGGTGCAGCCGCTTATCAAGAATATCTCAACTTATCAGAAGCTCAAGCCGATCTATGATGCCTATTCAAAGGCGAAGAACAAGCAGAGTTTTCGAGCTGCGCACGAAGCGGAGCTTGTCGTTTTTGAAGCAGCAAAGAGTACATTGCTTGCCATGCAAGACGATGAAAAACTTCCAAGTTTGAAATCTCTGCAAGCCGAGCAGCAACGCCTTCTGGAAGAGCAGCAGCGCCTCTACGACGAACGAGCAAGGCTCAAAAAAGAGGCTAAGGTGATTGATACCATGAAGGCAAATGTGGATGATTTCCTCAGCCCGACACTCTCACAAGAGCATGGAAAAGAAAAAAGCACCGAGCGTGAATAACCTCCAAAGCCTGAGTCGAATAATTAAATCGGCTCAGGCTTTCTTCTTCGTAATGCGCTCCATGAAATTGAAATATATTTTGAATTTTTGGAGCATCATATTGAAAATTTGAAGCGTTTGGTGTATAATATAATGAGTCTCGCTATAAGCGTTTGAGAGAGGTGCTTTTATGAAGATAAGCTATAAGAAATTATGGGTAATGCTCATTGAAAGAGAGATCCCAAAATCAACTTTACGCAAGGATATAGAGCTGTCTCCCGGCACGATGAGTAAGCTCAATAAAAACGAGGATGTAGCTCTCTCTGTTCTGCTGCGCATTTGCGACTATTTGAATTGTGACATTGGAGATATATGTGAAGCTGTGCGAACGGGCAAGAAGTAGGTCCGAGTTTTCGTGCGGCTATTTTGTTATAGGTAGAGAAAAATACCTCAGCGAAAGGAGCATATATGGATGTCCTTGAGAATGCTGTGACTGAGAAAAATGCCCTCGTTGAAGCGGAGGCGTTTCCCACTGATGATCGAGTCACCTACAAAGACAGCACCTATGAAATTGTTTCTAAGGTTGCATATTTGATTGGTGTTCCGAAACGAATTTTTGATAATGAGCATGAAGCACCCAAAATAGAGATATACGAAAAACTTGATGCAGACAAAACGGCACGGATAATCCGTCATTTGTGTATCATAAGGACAGCGATTGAAAGAAACTTCAAGCATATCAACGAGCGCATGAAGTTTAGTTATCTCTCAATCAGCAGTATGCCGGAATATGTGCCGCAGGATAGCCTTCAACAACTAAATGCGGATGGCATTAGTTTTATAAAGAAGTCCAGCACGAAGCTAAGTCAGCATATCGTTGAGATAAACAAGCTGATTTCTGATCGGATCAATAATTGCAAGAAGCTATTTCCTCTTTGGCTGAATTGGCTGTATGTAAAAAACCTCTTTCTCATGCCAGATGGCTTGAAAGAGGAAGGGACAAAAGCAGCAGCAGATATTTATTACGCTCACTTGCTCTTTTATCCTTACCAGATGTATATAAACTGGGAACCGGAGGATGTCGGTAATCTGCTCTATAACGATAAAAAATTCGTGACGCTGCTTTATCAAATGAACGGTGACTACTTTACAGAGTACAGTAAAGTTTCTGATGCTGGAAGTTACATTAAAGGAAGCATCTACGAGTTTATTGGTAGCAGCGAAAAGGTTGTCGTAGTGGTAGATTGTGAAAACTCTGATCCGTACAAGCTCTGCGCTACGCTCAAGAATCTTGACTATCAGTACACACAGAAGATAGCATCCATCATCCTGTTTGATGATGTGCATAGTGCATCTGCTTGGCGTATTCTGGATAGTTTTACCCACATCCCGGTCGAACACATGATGACCGAACGGGTAAAGCAGAACAAGTCTCTGGTCGATGTGATGCTGATTGCCCGAACTTGTCAGGAGCATTACAAAAACAATGTGGATTCCTTTATTTTGGTGTCCAGCGACTCCGACTATTGGGGACTGATTTCTTCTTTACCGGAGGCTCGGTTCCTTGTCATGATAGAGCGCGAAAACTGCGGACCGGATTTGAAGAACGCACTTGTCAATGCCGGTATATTCTATTGCTACATTGATGACTTCTACTCCGGCAATGCAGAGGATATTAAGATCGGCGCACTGTTCAAAGAGATGTATCATTACATAGATCAGGCGGTGCGGCTGAATATCTACGAGATGTTCACAGAGGCGTTAAGAGCGACTCGAATTGAAATGAGTTCTTCGGAACAGAAACAGTTTGTGGACAAGTATTTGAAAACGATGCAAATGTCCATTGCGGATAATGGCGATGTAACATTGGAAATAAGACGAAAATGAGTCCGTTATATCGGACAGTAGCCGTGATAGAATAAAATGAGGATCGGTTGGCAACCAAAAATGATCCTCAAGTATTGGAGATGAAGATATGGCATACCAGAGCGAAGCAGCTCTTGAGCAACAATTCATAGAGCAGCTAAACAAGCAGGAATACAGCACAGTCGATATTCCTGATTATGACGCATTGGTGGAGAACTTCAAAGTTCAGTTTGAAGCCTTCAATGCGCCCAAACTTGATACGCCTATCACCGATAAAGAGTGGGAGCGTATCTTTAACCTCATGCTTGGAAAGTCCGTGTTCCAGAGCGCAAAAATTCTGAGAGACAAGTTTGTCCTTGAGCGTGAGGACGGGACGAAGGTTTACCTGTCTTTCTTCGATCAGGATCATACCAAGAATATCTTCCAAGTTACGCATCAGACAACGGTTGTAGGAAAGTATGTCAACCGCTATGATGTGACGATTCTTGTGAATGGCTTGCCGTTGATTCAGGTCGAGCTAAAGCGCAGAGGTATTGACATTCGAGAGGCGGTCAATCAGGTCATGCGCTATAAGAAGCACTCCTATAACGGGCTATATCACTTCATTCAGCTTTTCATTGTCTCCAACGGCGTTGATACCAAATACTTTGCCAACTCCGACAGGGACTTGATGTATAGCCTTGCCTTCTTCTGGACGGATTTCAACAACATCCGTATTACCAACCTGAAAGACTTCTCAATTTCTTTTCTGGCAAGGGATCACATCATCAAGATGTTGACACGCTATACCATTTTGAACGATACGGATAAGATTCTGATGGTTATGCGCCCCTATCAGGTGTATGCCGTAGAAGCCCTTATAAGACAGGCTACGCTCACAAATCGCAATGCTTATATCTGGCATACCACCGGCGCAGGAAAGACGCTGACATCCTTTAAGACTGCTCAGATTCTCGCAGCCAATCCGAATATCAAGAAGGTTATCTTCCTTGTTGACCGTAAGGACTTGGACTCTCAGACCACCGAAGAGTTTAACAAGTTTGAGGCTGGCTCTGTTGATGTCACAGATCGCACAGACATTCTTGTGCGGCAAATGAAGGATAAGAACCGGCAGCTCATTGTCACGACGATGCAGAAGATGGCAAATGCCGTTAAGCGTCCTCAATACGAAAAGGTAATGGACGCATACCGTGACGAAAAGGTTGTCTTCATCATTGATGAATGCCACCGCAGCCAGTTCGGAGATATGCACAAGGATATTGTTCGGCATTTCAAGAAAGCGCAGTTCTTTGGCTTTACCGGTACGCCCCGTTTTGAAGTGAACGGAAAGACGGAGGGCAAGATCACGCAGACCACCGAAATGCTGTTTGGGGAATGTTTGCATAACTATCTGATCAAGGATGCTATCTTCGATAACAATGTCCTCGGTTTCCATATTGAGTACATAAAGACGATGGAAGGCGATTTTGACTGGGACGATCCGACATTGGCTGACGCGATTGATGTTGGCGAACTCTATATGTCGGATGAGAGAATGTCCCTCATTGCAAACCACATCGTCCAGAACCACAAAGCTAAAACGAGAAATGGTCAGTACACGGCTATCTTTGCTGTTTCCTCTATTGAAGCTCTTGTCAAATACTACGACATCTTCAAGAAGATCAAACACGATCTGAACATCAGCGGTATCTTCTCCTATGGACAGAACGAAGATGCCGAGGGCAAGGACGAGCATAGCCGGGATGCCTTGGAGCGTATCATCAAGGATTATAATGAGATGTACGGCACGAATTTCTCTACCGACACCTTTTCTGCGTATCACAAGGATATTTCGGATCGAGTCAAAGGCAAGAAAACAAAGTCGCTGGACATTCTCATCGTCGTGAATATGTTCCTGACCGGCTTTGACAGCAAGCAGCTCTCCGTGCTGTATGTGGACAAGGATTTGAAGTATCATGATCTGCTGCAAGCCTATTCTCGCACGAACCGTGTCGAGAAAGAAACAAAACCGTTTGGTATCATCATTTGCTACCGCAACCTCAAGAAAAGGACAGATGACGCACTGACGCTCTTCTCCAAGAGCCAGGACACCTCCGGCATTGTCGTTCCGGGCTATCAGTATTTTGTTGAGAAGTTCAATGAAATGGTTATGAAGCTCAAGGAAGTGGCACTCTACCCTGAGTCCGTCGATACCATGCAGAGCGAGGATGACCAGAAGAAGTTTGTCATCACTTTCCGTGAGCTGACAAAATACCTCCAATCTTTGCAGACATTCATTGAGTTCAGCTTTGATCAGGATGCACTCATCATGTCCGAGCAGGAGTATCAGGACTACAAGAGCAAGTATCTGATGCTTTACTCCCGGCAAAAAACTGATCGAGAAGTCGTATCTGTCCTGAATGATGTGGACTTCTGCATTGAGATCATGGAGAGTGACCGTATCAATGTTGCCTATATCATGAACTTGATACGCAACATCCACTTTGATGACAAGAAGCAGAAGGACTACGACATCAAGCACATCAAGGAAGAATTGAGCAGGACGGATAATCCGCAGTTGCTTCGCAAGGTTGAAATCCTTCAAGCGTTCTTGGATCGTGTCGTTGTTGGTCTTGAAAGTGCGGATGAGATTGACGCTGCATACAACGACTTTGAAAATGAAGCGAAACGAGAAGAGATCGTTGCTTTCGCAAAGACTGAGGATATTGATTCTTCCATGCTTACGGACATCATCTCTGAGTATGAGTTCTCCGGCACAATGGATGCAGGAAACATCCGTGACCGTATTGAGAAGCCCATGCCGCTGCTCAAGAAGAGGTCTTTGGTCAACCGGATCGTCGAATTTATCCGGCAGCACACCGAGAAATACCAATAAGGAGAGAGAACAATGGATAATTCTATTCAGGCTCACCAGAAAGAGCTTTGTAACAAACTATGGGCGATGGCAAATGCCCTGAGAGGTAACATGGAGGCATACGAGTTCAAGAACTATATCTTGGGCATGATCTTCTATTACTACCTTTCCGACAAGACCGAGAAGTACATGGTTAATCTTCTCAAAGACGATAATATCAGCTACGAAGATGCCTGGAATGACGATGAATACAAGGCTGCCATCGTAGAAGAGGCTCTGCGTGACCTCGGCTACATCATCGAACCGGAGTATTTGTTCCGCAAGATGGTCAAGATGGTTGAGAACCGTTCCTTCGACATTGAGTTCTTGCAGAAAGCAATCAACGCTCTGATGGAATCTACTATCGGCAACGATTCGCAGGAAGACTTTGACGGATTGTTCTCCGATATGCAGCTTGATTCTACGAAGCTGGGGCATACCGTTAAAGATAGAAGTGCAGTCATGGCGAAAATCATTGCTTCGCTGGACGAGATCAATTTCAGCGTGGATGACACAAAGATTGATGTGTTAGGCAATGCCTATGAGTACCTGATCGGTCAGTTCGCTGCCACAGCCGGTAAGAAAGCCGGTGAGTTCTATACGCCTTCGGGTCCTGCCGAGCTGCTGTGCCGCCTTGCTTGTCTTGGCTTGACCGATGTTAAGGACGCAGCCGATCCGACTTGCGGTTCCGGTTCTCTGCTGCTTCGCCTCAAGAACTATGCCAATGTGCGTAACTACTACGGTCAGGAATTGACCTCGACCACCTATAACCTTGCACGAATGAACATGATCCTTCGCGGCATCCCGTATCGTAACTTCAATATCTACAATGGCGATACGCTTGAGCATGACTACTTCGGAGATATGAAGTTCCGTGTTCAGGTTGCAAATCCTCCGTATTCTGCAAATTGGTCTGCTGATATGCACTTCATGGAGGACGGGCGTTTCAATGAATACGGCAAACTTGCGCCTAAGAGCAAGGCTGACTTTGCTTTTGTGCAGCACATGGTTTACCACATGGACGAAGACGGACGAGCTGTTGTCCTGCTGCCTCACGGCGTTCTGTTCCGTGGCGCAGCCGAAGAAGTGATCCGTAAGCACCTGATCCAAAAGCTGAATGTGCTGGACGCTGTTATCGGTCTTCCTGCCAACCTCTTCTTTGGCACGGGCATTCCGGTATGTGTTCTTGTCCTCAAGCGGGAGCGTAACGGCAACTCGGATAACATTCTCTTCATTGATGCGTCCAACGACTTTGAAGCCGGAAAGAATCAGAATATCCTCCGTGAGTGCGACATTGATAAGATCGTCGAAACCTACGAGCATCGTGTGGATGTCGATAAGTACGCCCATGTTGCCACTATGCAGGAGATTGAAGAGAACGGATTCAATCTGAACATTCCTCGCTATGTTGATACCTTTGAGCCGGAAGAGGAAATCGACCTCAATGCTGTTGCAGCAGAAATCCGCAATATTCAGGCTGAGATCAAAGGCATCGACGCACAACTGAAACCGTTTTTCGATGAGCTGGGACTTGATTTCCCCTTTGATGTGGAGGGCAAATAATTATGGCAAATGTATCCTCAAGTAACGGTCTTGAGAAGCGTCCGAAACTCCGGTTTCCGGGCTTCGATGAGCCGTGGCAATCTACTTTACTATCATCCGTATTTGCAAAGAATACCAAGAAGAATACGGATGGACAAATAACGAATGTTATCTGTAATTCTGCGAAGCAAGGTTTGATACCGCAGCGCGAATACTTTGATAAGGATATTGCCAACAGTGACAACACCAGCGGATATTACATCATTGAGGAAAATGACTTCGTATATAATCCTCGCAAATCAGCAGATGCTCCATACGGTCCTATAAGCAGCTATAAATACGCCGAAGCCGGTATTGTATCACCGCTATATCTTTGCTTTAGAGCCAAGAAGGAGATCAATCCTGCGTTTTTTGAATGGTACTTCCGTTCCTCGGCATGGCACAGATATGTCTATTTGTCTGGTGATAGCGGAGCGCGTCATGACAGAGTAAGTATTAAGGATGACACCTTCTTTGCGATGCCGATCAATCTTCCGGCAGCTCAAGAGCAAGAGCATATCGCATCTTTTCTTGAGAGAATTGACCAGAAAATTGAAATGCAACGCGCTCTGGTTGAAAACCTCAAGAAGTATAAAAGAGGATTACTGCGAGAGATTTTTGCAAAATTGAGTGAGAGTTGCGAGAATCGAAAGCTCAAGGATGTCTCCGTATTGTTTGCCGATGGAGATTGGATAGAATCTAAGGATCAAGCATCAGACGGAATCCGACTTATTCAGACGGGAAATGTAGGCTTCGGAATGTACTTAGACAAACCTCAAAATGCTAAATACATTTCAGATGATACATTCCATCGTCTTAACTGTTTGGAAATATATGCTGGTGATATTCTCATTTCCAGATTACCTGAGCCAGCAGGAAGAGCTTGCCTTTTGCCCAAAAGCACAGAAAGAAGGATTACTGCCGTTGATTGCACTGTTATCAGAACGGACGCATCTGTCATAGATAGGAATTACCTTCTTCAATTTCTCTGTTCTGAGCAATACCTAAAAACTGTTAACTCCTTTCTTGCTGGTGGAACACGCCAAAGGATCAGTCGTAAAAACCTTGAAGGGATAGAAGTTCCTTACCCTTCCATCGACAAACAAGAATACTATGGTGATTTCTTATGTAAGGTTGATACTCTCGTCTTTAACGAAGAACAGCGTCTAAGTTATATAACCAGACTGCGTTGTTTTATGTTGCAACGGCTCTTCATATAAAGAGCTGTTGCAATAACGAAGTACGCATTCGCAATAATGCCTCATAAGTACGGTTTGCATGAGCTACGCGAGAATCCAAAACAGTTAGCATTTCCGCGATTTCTTGTTGTGTACTGTGAGGTGGGCAGCAGATTTCTACATTTCCCACTAACTCAGAATTGAGGTTGTTCACGCAGCTACCAGCAGCAAAGCGTTTATATTGAGCTATCACATTATCTGAGCCGAGATAGTAACATAAAAACCTCTTTTCAAAAACATTGTCCTCATCTCTAATTAGCAGCCAGCCGTCATGGATACAACCGTCAATCTGAAGGATGTACGGTCTTCCAAAGCTCATAGAATTGGATAAGATCAAATCCCCCTGAAAAACTCTTCTTGATTTCTTCGCACCGGAGGGAATGATTTTTTCTCTTGTCCGGGTGATATATAGTTCATCAGCGGAAGTATCGCCAATCTTTATCCAGTTGATGCCATCTGGATCATCAGTAATGTAAGCATCTATTGGACGAGGTGAGCCGCCTCGAAGAATGCTCACACAATCGCCCAAGCGTACTGTGTTGCATTCTCTTTCGATCTCCGAAAAGACTTTGCAAACGACACCTCTTTTATACTTCTTGAGGGATGCAAGGAGTTTTTCTTGTGCAGCGATGCGTTCATCTATTTTTTTGAGAAAGTCGGCTATGTGCTTCTGTTCAGTGGACGAAGGGAGATGAAGTGTCACGCTCATATAATCTTCAAAGGAGATATTGAGCAGCCCATCCATACGAACGCTTGACGATACGAGCCGTTTTAGTTGCTTATCCATTTTTGCGTTATTGAGTGCCATCGCAATAAACGGTGTATATTCGTGATCATTGATCTTGAAACAATGATACACATAGGGGATTCGTGCTTCTGGCTCAGTCAGCTCATAACAACAGCCAAACTGTTTAGCCTTAGATGCGCCGTGATTATACGCCAATTCTCCTTGTTTCAAGAGAATGTATTTTTTGAGGCTCTGTCCTGCATTGTCTCTGGAATACTTTTCGGACTGCATAATAAAGCCATTTCCAGCACTAAGCATCATAATAGGCGCGTTAGATTTCGGATCGGTGCGATTCACCAGAGACGCTATTTCTCCTAATGGAGTAGTTCTGTACGGCTCATCAAAGCCCGGAAACCGGAGTTTCGGACGCTTCTCAAGACCGTTACTTGAGGGCTATTTCAGCAACTAAATACTGGCTTGTAGCAAAGGTAAATCCCTTGCGGTAGCAGAGATATTCCGCTACTGCAAGGGATTTTGTCGGTCATATAGCTCCATTCTGCTTGCTTGATCAGAAGTATAAAAGAGGACTCGTTAAGGCGTTAATTTCTGGTACAGTGGCTTTTGCAGGCAGTGAAAATAAACGCTGGGAAACCGTAAGATTGGCAGAGATTTTTACGATTTCTGCCGGGGGCGATATTGACCGACAAAATAGTTCACCCACATATTCAACAAGTTATCCATATCCAGTGTATGCAAACGCCTTGACTAATAATGGTTTATATGGCTATGCAAACTACTTCAAAGTAGAAGGTGATTCTATTACTGTATCTGGAAGAGGCGAAGTTGGTCATGCGATAGCTCGTCACTGCAAGTATGTTCCGATTGTCCGTCTTCTTTCGTTAGTCCCTAAATACGAAGATGATGTGGATTTCTTTGCTTACATGATCAATGCCACTTCCATTTATATTGAATCGACGGGTGTTCCTCAGTTAACAAGTCCTCAACTCGGTGCAGTGAAAGTATTTCGCCCCCCCATTTTGGAGCAGAAGAGGATTTCTTCATTGCTGCTGAAAATAGATGCAAAGATAGAGAACGAAGAACGCCTAACATTTTATCTGGAAAAAATCCGGTCATCCATGCTGCAACAGCTCTTTATATAAAAAGCTGTTGCTGTAAACCTGCTCTCGCCTTGCAACACCTATCGAGAACAGCTTGTTGTGATGCAATGTACTTATCTATGCTGTTCATTACCCCAACAAACTGCTCTTGCCCTATTTGATGAGGTACGGGGACAACGAAGTTTCTAATGCGTTCGAGAGCCAGCTTAGGCTGTCCGTTTTTAGTCTTTGAGGCTTCAATCTGTGACTGAATTAGATCAGACGAAAGTACATGGTAAAGGTATTCGGGATTGATCCCTCTAAAGTTTGTAAAACGATCACAGTTTTCAGTCAAGTTTACTCCATCCAAGTCAGGAGTGATGATATTCAACTTTCCAAGAGTGCCAGCAACAGAAATAATGATGTCACCATTTCTGACTTTATATCGAGTAATTTGCTTTTCGGTGTGGCTTGTGATGAACTGCAAAGTGTCTGAACTTACATATTTTTCACCCATATCCGATACTGTTATATACCGGTACTCAGTAGGACGGGGAGAGAATGTTTCGCCTTTGGGAATGCGTTTTCCACTCAGTACATCACATACTTCATCTATTCTATGACTTACTGCATCATGCAAAAGTGAGTGGCTGCCTTTTTCGGAAAATACAGTTCTTAATAATCCTCTTTTATACTTCTTGAGGGATTCAACTAACTGAGCTTGTGCGACTATTCTTGCATCAAGGACACCGAACAGTTCTGACACTTTGTCCTGCTCAGAAACAGATGGAATCTGTATCTTTATCGTTTCTATCTGAGGGTATTTCAAATTCCATGTGTCCGATGTCATACCTTGTGAGTTCTTCCTAAACTCATTGATCAAGTTCGCGCTTTTGAAGAGTGCCGCAAAATATCCATTGTTGATCTCTTGCTTGGGCATAAGAACGGTATATGCAGGACTTACAATACCGTCGCACGGAGAAATACCGTTTGCACCTTGCCACATTCGCATGGAATTGTAAACCATATCACCCTTGCGGACGATCTTATAATTGCTTTTGTCCTCGCTGGAATTGTCCTTTCCTTCTATCTCGGAACGCGGCTTGACACCATCGTTCATTGTAACAGACAGTAATTCCATGTCGGATGCTCCACGCTGACTTCGCTCTGCATAGATGTCACCAATGCGGCACTGTTTGTATGGCTCATCGAAGCCCGGAAAGCGGAGCGTCGGACGCTTCTCAAGACCGTTACTTGAGGAATATACTGCCCTGATTATCCCTCCAACGGATAATGTTCGTGGAGGTGGTCAATATGACTAACAATACACAATTCAAGACGCTTGTGAACACTTGGCTAAATCAAAAGCAGCCAATGATCACGCCGTCAACCCATGCCAGCTTTACGCTGATTGCCGAAAATCATCTAATTCCATACTTCGGTAAGCGTAAGATCGGCAGCATCACCGAAACGGACATCCAGCGCTACATTTCGTATCTCCATGATGCCGGTAGGTTGGACAAGACCGGAGGGCTAACGGTAAAGACCATCCGGGATGTGATCCTCGTTCTCAGACTTTCAATGGAGTTTGCGTACAAAGAAAGGGCGATTCCGCTGCTGAACTGGGATCTCGTCGAGTACCCGAAGGAACTTGGCATTAAGAAGGTAGTTTCTCTTTCAAAGGATCAGGAGCAAGCTCTGATTCAGTGTATCTACATGAACTTGAACAGGAAGACTGCTGGCATTCTCATTGCACTCTTTACCGGAGTACGCATTGGAGAACTCTGCGGATTGCAGATGAAGGACATTTCGTTGACGGATAAGACCATCAGCATCAATAAGACTGTCCAGCGCATCTATGACAAAAAGAAGGGCGAGTCCTATCTTCACATCGGACCGCCCAAAACGAAAACTTCTGCAAGGACGATCCCTGTTCCGTCTCTTCTGATGAACATTATCAAGAAGTTCTACACGGATAACACTAACCACTACTTCTTGACCGGCAAAACAAAGCCGACAGAGCCTCGTACTTATCGGCAGTTCTTCACCCGTTTTCTGAAACGAAACGGATTAGAGAAGGTGAAGTTCCATGAGATCCGACACACATTCGCAGTCAGGGCGATTGAGATACCGGAGTTTGATATTAAGTCGCTCTCTGAAATCCTCGGTCATAAGAATGTGTCCTTTACACTGAATGTCTACGGAAGTGCAAACCTCCAACAGAAGGTCAAGTGTATGAATTTACTGAACGATCTACTGTAATCTTATTCAGTTCTGACTCTACTTTTACAGTGTAGCAGAAACGAATAACCGTTTCCAGCGATTCAAATTCATTGACTCGATGTGCTGTTCATAGGAGGCACTATTCGACTTTCCGAAACAGAGTGACTTCTTCTTGAGCCGTGAAAAGCTGCACAAAAAAATGAACGCAGTACACGGATTCCACAATCGCGGAATCGTGTACTGCGTTTGTATTTTAGAAAAGATTTTTGCGATTTAAGCAAGGATTGAATTGCGGAGGCGTTTTTTTGGCGTTTACAACCGGTCAACTGTGAGTGTTGCCGGATTGACTTTGATGATTACCTTCCCCTTGCTTTGGGCGTACATAACTGTCTTACCTGTACCGCTGGGCTTGCCGTCCCATACTGCAATGATGTAATCAGCATGATCAACCATATAACGGTTGCGCTTGTCCATGCAGTCGGGCGTGTAATGGGTTTGAATCAGTGTTTCCTTATCGCACTTGGAAGCAATGTCGAAGTACCGATCTCTTAGAGCTTCCGACCACTTTGCGGCTTGGCTTTCGCATGGGATGGCGCTTTCAAGTGTAATTCCCGGATAGGATGCTTTTAGACCCAGCACAATCTCAGCGGCATACATATCTACACCGATTGCCATTCCGGATATAAAGTGCGTGACGCCTTCATTTTCGATGAGATTGATGATTTGCTCCCTGAGAGTTTTTTTGAGGTCTATGCAGCGTTCGTCTTCCTCATTGAAACCAAACGGGAGGTTTTGCGGACGATGCCCGGTAAAAGCACAGGTCTTCATTTTCTTTTTCATCTCCTGACTATGTATTAGAGACTGTTTCTATGTCTCTAATACATAGTATAGCACGGAGATATGAAATATTCTGTCGAAATAAGGGAAGAAAAAAGGCTGCGTGAAAAAATCACACAGCCCATGACGGATTCAGCCATTATCTGCCGTTTCCTGCTGGATCATCAGCTCAACCATCTGCAAAATGCGCTTCTGCGCTTGCGGAGACAACGAAGCAAGTTTCTCTGAGAGTTCAGACGATTTATAGCTTGTCGAATGCTCTAGGACATCACAGAAAATCGCGTCTGCCGAAACCTCAAGCCCATTGAGAAGAATGATCAATTTCTCACAGCGAGGAAACGACATACCACGTTCAACCGTAGAAATATAATTTGCAGTCAGCCCGGTCTTTTCCGCAAGCTCTTCTTGCGAGATTCCGAGGCGTTCCCGGCATTGTTTTACTCGTTTACCTATTCGTTTGTCAATCATAGCG
>ERZ1026860.956-NODE-956-length-16091-cov-10.528124_pt1 | contig 16091 bp, 15 predicted proteins | sample MGYA00380160_ERZ1026860 | MGnify/ENA primary metagenome ERZ1026860 (study PRJEB33269, sample SAMEA4719796) | human gut metagenome | biome: human-associated habitat; feature: organic feature; material: feces | place: Cameroon | collected 2013-10 ... | reverse complement strand
CCGCGGCTGAAATAAAGAATTATTTTGTCAAGAAATAAAAAATTACTACCTTTGTCGCCCCTATGTGTATAGGGACGCAACTAAAGTATTAAGTATTAACCCATTAACAATCAAGATGGACACACAAAGTTACAAAACTGTATCGCTGAAAGCTGGCGATATCAAGAAAGAGTGGTTTGTGATTGATGCTACCGACTTGGTACTCGGCCGTCTTGCCTCAAGGGTTGCCCTTATCCTCCGTGGTAAGAACAAGCCTTCATTCACCCCGAACCTTGACTGTGGTGACAACGTCATCATCGTCAACGCTGACAAGGTGAGACTCACCGGCAAGAAGATGACCGACAGAGTGTATGTCCGCTACACCGGCAACCCTGGTGGTCAGCGCTTCACGACACCTGCCGAAATCCTCAGGAAGAGGCCTACAGAGCTTCTGAGGATGGCTGTCAAGGGTATGCTTCCGAAGAATCGTCTCGGCAGCAAGATCATCAACAACCTCTACCTCTACGCTGGTCCTGAGCACCCGCATCAGGCACAGAACCCTAAAGAAATTAAGTTAAACGAAATTTAAGCAGAGTCAATGAAAGTAGTAAACGCCCTTGGAAGACGTAAATCAGCAGTTGCTCGCGTTTATGTTTCAGCAGGAAAAGGCAACATTGTAATCAATGGCCGTGAACTCAACGATTATTTCCGCGAGGATTCACTCCGTTACATTGTGAACCAGCCTTTTGCTGTCACCGGTACTGAAGGTCAGTTCGACGTTAAGATTAACCTTGACGGCGGCGGAATCAAAGGACAGGCAGAGGCTGCACGTCTCGGAATTGCCCGCGCACTTTGCGAGGTCGACAAAGAGGCATACCGTTCAGCCCTCAAGTCTGCAGGATTCCTTACACGTGACGCCCGTGAGGTTGAGCGTAAGAAACCTGGTCAGCCTGGTGCACGTAGACGCTTCCAGTTCAGCAAACGTTAATCGTTACTGTTTGATTTACTCAAAAGCACAGTCCGGTTCAAAATCACGGGACTCCGATTCGGGATGCGAATTCCGGCGGGCTGCCCGACAGATTGCCTGACTGCGGAAATTTCGGAGATCGGCAAGGCCGCTGCTTCCGAAATGAAGAAAAGAGCCTCATAAGGCAAGGCAAGCCGAAGTGGGGAAAGTAAAAACAAAGAAAAATTTAAAACAATGCCAAGATCAAATTTCCAGGAATTACTTGATGCAGGTGTACACTTCGGACACCTGGCGAGAAAGTGGAATCCTAAGATGGCCCCTTACATTTTCGACCAGAAGAATGGAATCCACATCATCGACCTGCACAAGAGTATAGTAAAGATTGACGAGGCTGCCGATGTTCTCAAACAGCTCGCGCGTTCAGGCCGCAAGGTTCTCTTCGTAGCAACGAAGAAACAGGCTAAGGACATCGTTGCAGAGAAGGCCGCTTCAGTCAATATGCCATACGTGACAGAGCGTTGGGCCGGCGGTATGCTTACCAACTTCCCGACCATCCGTAAGGCAGTCAAGAAAATGAACACCATCGACAAGATGATTGAAGATGGTACATTCGACACTCTCGCAAAACGTGAGCGTCTTCAGGTTACCCGTCAGAGGGCTAAACTTGAGAAGAACCTCGGTTCAATCAAGGATCTCAGCCGTCTTCCTTCCGCACTTTTCGTAGTAGACGTACAGAAAGAGATGAATGCCGTTAAGGAGGCAAATCGTCTTAACATTCCGGTTATCGCTATGGTTGATACTTGTTGCGACCCTACTCCGATTGATTACGTGATTCCGGCTAATGACGATGCCGCAAAGTCAATTTCCTACATTATGGACATTCTTTGCCAGGCCATCAACGAGGGGCTGAACGAAAGGAAACTCGAGAAGGAAAAGGAAACTCCAGAGGCTGCTGACGACAAGCAGGTGGCAGGAAAGAAACTCCGTTCCCGCAAGGGTGCAAAGGCTGAAGATGCCGCCGAGGAAACCGCTCCGGTAGCTGAGTCTGCCGTAGAGGAAGCTGCTCCTGCAGCTGAGGCTCCTGTAGCAGAGGCTCCAGAGGCTGACGCTGAGTAATTTGCGAAAGAAAAATTAACATCTAAAATTCAAGACAATGGATATCAAAGCAGCTGACGTAATGAAATTGCGTCAAATGACAGGCGCAGGAATGATGGACTGCAAGAAGGCACTCGTAGAGGCTGAAGGCGACTACAACCGCGCACAGGAAATCATCCGCGAGAAGGGTAAACTCGTTGCTGCGAAGCGTGCTGACAGGGAAACCACAGAGGGTTCTGTTCTCACCCGCATCAACGGCGACAAGGCCATCCTCGTTTGCCTTGGATGCGAAACTGACTTCGTGTCAAAGAATGCTGAGTTCCAGGCTCTTGCCAATGCAATCGCAGATGCTGCAATCGCAGCGTTCCCGGCTGATGCAGAGGCTCTTAAGAGCGTAGTTCTCGCTGACGGCAGAACCGTTGAGGCTGCTGTCACTGAGCAGACAGGAAAGACCGGTGAGAAACACGTGGTTGCATACTACGCAAGCATCAGCGCACCGTTCTCCGCTGCATACGTGCACCACAACGGCAAAGTTGCCTCAGTGGTTGGATTCAGCAAAGAAGTTGACGCTGAAATCGCAAGGGGAATTGCAATTCAGGTTGCAACAATGAACCCTGTTTCAGTTTCCGAGAAAGATTGCCCTGCAGAAATCGTCGAGAAAGAAGTCGCTCTCTACAAGGAGCAGATGAAAGACGACCCTAAGATGGCAGGCAAGCCTGAGGCTATGCTTGAGCAGATTGCAAAGGGTAAACTCGGCAAGTTCTTCAAGGAGAACACTCTTCTTGAGCAGGCTTACCAGATGGGTGATGGCAAGGAGGCCGTTAAGGATGTCCTCGCCAAAGCTGATAAGGAGGCACAGGTGCTTACGTTCAAGCGTTTCTCTCTTAGCGACTAAGTAGAAATCGAATAAAAAGCGGATTACTGCGTTGCTCGTCTTGATAAAATCCTCACAACCATTAGGTTGCTGCGGTTTTATCTTCACCGAGCGCCTTGTACTCCATCTTTTTATTCAATTTCATATCCAACTTTTTTGGAAGGTTTCTTAATTAGCAGGTTCTGAAGTTTAGGCTTTAGGACCTGTTTTTGTGTTTTTTGAGAAAAGGGCCTGTTTTTTTGTGTTTTTTGAGAAAAGGGCCTGTTTTTTTGTGTTTTTTTTGAGAAAAAAGTAGAAAAATTTGCATGGGGGGGGGATAAATTGCTTATATTTGCGCGAGTTGTAGCGAGTTAACCTGCAAAAACTTAAAAATACATTCAATATGAAAACGCTGAAATTTCTTGCCTCAAGAGCCATGATGTCAGTCACGACACTTGTCGTGGTCTTGTCATGCGCCAAGGAACCTGTGGAAAATTTAAAGACTTCCTCTCCTGAAAAGGAGATGGTGACGCTCCGCCTTTCCGCTCCGGAGACAAAGACTGCCTTGAAGGACGACAAAACAGTAGTCTGGACTAATGGGGATAAGTTGGTGATTAATAGGATTCTGTATGAAATTAAGGTTGATGCCGACGATCCTTCAAAGGCGACGGTTGAGGATGTGACCAAGGCTGACGAATACTTCGCATTCTATGTTCCTTGCCCGAAGAATCTGTCGACCGGTGAAGTAAACCCTCAGTATGGGTATATCCAAAACGAAGACGGCTTCTATCACAACTTCCGCCTTCTCGATTCGCAGAACTGGTATTCTGGGACCTTCTCCCAGTACGCCAATCCTATGGCGGCATATAGTACAGACGGCAACCTCCATTTCTATAACATCGGCTCTGTGGTAAAGATCGGGCTTACTGGAAACGGCGAGAAAGTGTCTCGCGTCCGGCTTTTTTCGAATGGGGGCAAGAATTTGGCTGGAATGATGATGCTCACAGACGAGCAGGTTCGCACAGGAGACCTCTCCGGCATGAAGTCAAACGAAAACTACTACGGATTACTGCCTACTGTATCCATCTTTTGTGAAAGCAGTAATGTGATCCTGTCATCAACTCCGACCTGGTTCTACTTTGTCACCGCCCCATTTGAGGACGAATCCGGCATCAGTTTCACGGCTGAAGATGTGGATGGAAATGTTTTCGTCCGCACAAAGACAGATGCCTTTTCCATAGGCAGAAGCGAAATCAAGGAAATGGATCCTCTTAACTATAAGGCTTCTGCGCCTTTAAAACTGACTGCCGCTGAGTCTGCTCCGACCTCGTTCTCAGTTGATGCCGTGGGCGACGATGTCATGTCCGTGCGCTATCTGGCGATGGCTTCCGCAGCATGGGATAGTTACATGAACTCTCCATCAAGCTCTTGGACGGAACAGAGCCTTGCTTCTGTATTTATCAACAACCATGAGTGCCAGACAAAGAGTGAAAAGTCATTCAAAATGGAATTCACTAAGGCCTACAACTCTACCGGAAATGCCGTTCCGATTGCTGCATCGACTTCCTACAAAGTCATAGCCCAATATATTCTTGGAAGCACCGGAATTGGCAAATGCACCATCATTGACGTGACTACGGCTGCGCCTACCGGAGTCGCCCCGACACTGGATGTCTCGTTCCAGTCGGTTACCTACAATCAACTTCATGCCCTTCTGAAATCCAGCGATGCTGCCGGCATCTCTCTGTGGCTGTTCACGAAAGCACGATATGAAGAGTTGGTTTCCTCCGGCAAAAGCGATTCCGAAATTATGAAGGAATACGGCAAGTCTCTGACAGATGAGGATATGGCATCTGCGCATGCAGCCGGTTGTCAGTGGAGTTGGTGGAATCTTTCGCAAGGGACAGATTATGTGCTTCTGGTGGTTGCAGCGTCCTCTACGGGTATGGAGACGATTGTTAAGGAGGAAATAGCGACAGAGTGGTATCTGTTCAACCCAAACACAACGGTTCTTGAAACGGTTTCTACGGAAGCGACATTCACAACGAATATGTTCAGAATGTTTAATGTCAATCCATTGACTATTACGCCTATTGTTCTTAAGAAAGTGCCGGGAATGGACGTGTTTGTCATTGAGAACCTTTTCAAAGGGAATACCGCCTTGGCCGAATTGGGCTTTATTGAAGAAGAGGGGACATATCTCACAATTATCGATGCTCGTGACAAGAATGCAGTCGATATAAGATTTGAAATGAACAAACTTGGGATATATAATTCGCCGTATAGAGGTTTCAATTATGATCTGAGTTTCGGATGCTATGCCACCTATAATTCGGATGCGTCACAGGAGGAATACCCCCTCGGGACTTATGATTCTGAGAACAATGCAATCTCCATCGTTAGTCTCATACTCGGAAATTCGGAGAGCATATATGGCCCGTCGTCCTGTACTCTGACTTGGCCGTTGCCCACCAAATCCGTGACCGTGGAGAACTTCTCCAAGACGCAGGCAGGATGGTGAGGAGATTCGGATTCCAAGTTCAGTGGAATGCTTTGACCTGTGATTGTTTGTAAATAATAATGTTTGATAATAATTATGAATATGAAGAAATATGCTCTGTTTTTCATACTGACAGCGTTTTTGCTCGCCGGACTTTCCTCCTGCAAGCCTGAGGAGATGCCGAAAAAACCGGATCCGGGCATCGTGGACCCGGAGCCCAATCCCAATCCTAACCCGGAACCTGAACCTGAGCCTGAGCCAGAACCAGGGCCAACTCCTGTTGAAGAGTCTGTTGTCTATTACGACAATCTGGACAAGGTAAAATCGGAGGGTAATAAAAATTATTTCGACACCTGGACAGAAGGTCGCAATATGGAGGGTAGCGGAATTGAAGGAGTCAGCTATGGCGGTTCCTATACTTCTGTGCGAAGCTCATGGTCCTCAACTGGTTATCCGGGAGCATCCGGCTTGAACGGGGTCTATTATTCTAAAGAAGGCTCCTATATAACTATTAGCGGGATAGTTCTTCCGATAGACAAAAGGACTTATAAACTCTCGGTAGGTTTCTATGTTTATGAAAGAGAAACTCCGAAGGATTATAAGAAGGCTTTCAAGATTGAAATCTCCGACGAACACGGTAAGAAAAGCCATATTTTGGATTGTACCATTGATAAATATGGAAGTTGGTATCTTGCGAAATCCGTTTTTGAGGTCACGTCATCAGAAACGACCAAGCTCAACATAAAGATTGAAGCCCTTGCCGATGGTGTTCAGGGGCGTACTGATGACCTCAGGCTCGTGACCACGACAGAAACCGCTTCTGTGCAATATGATTTCGGACACTCCGGCACACCTGACCCGGGACCAGAGCCTGGTTTAAAGGACTACATCGAAAGACCGGCAACTCTCAAGCCTAATTCGGACTATAAATATGTTGACCATCGGGCAAAGACATACAGGACAAATCAGAATGTCCGAAACTACGAGGCTTGCTACGACATCCGTCGTCACAATCCTATGTGGGTGGCATATCCTTGTCACGATATCTATTGGGAAGGTGGTTACACCCGCCCGAAACCTGACCCTTGGAGGCCGGATCCTGCATTCAGTGAAAGTGAACAGTCAATAATTTATGCCTCGGATTGGAATGCCTGGCCGTGGTCTTCAACCGGTGGCAAGCCGTCAGATGATAAACAATATTGGTCGCCGATGCCGACTGGAAAGACCGTCACCAAAGGTCACCTGATGCGTTCTGCGGAAAGGGGGTGCGGAGACAAATACAATCCGATTGACCTTAATGTACAGACATTCTATCCGACCAACATCGCTCCGGAATCCTATCTGAACGAAACATCCAGTGATTCCCATTGGGGTATGGTGGAGAAGATACTTCCAAATCAGTGGCGGTGCAGCGACACGGTTTATGTCGTGGTCGGCTGTTACTATGGGGACAATTCTTGGGCCTTAAAAGATGCCAGTAATTGGGGTAAGACTTCTGATAAATCGAAGGACTGCATAATGCCTACGGCGCGTTATAAACTTGTGCTGCGGACAAAGACAGGCTCAACAGGAAAGCCGATTTGGGAATGCCGTGCTGATGAAGTGATGGCAATCGGATTCTGGTTCCCGCAGAATTTCACCGGCGAGAAACTTTCCTCTCTTCCGCCTCTTGCCGACTACATCTATTCGGTTTCCGACATCGAGAAGAAAATCGGCAGCGAGTTCAACTTCTTCCCTCTGGCTCCGTCAGGTGTGAAAGACAGCTACAACATAAACGACTGGCCGGGACTCTCCGACATAGCCGGAAGTTCGACCCAGCCCTCCTACAGGGGAGTGACAACCGAAGAATTCAATCCCGGTGGCAAAGTGAGTTGGTAGTTCACTCTCTTGGTAGTTAATATGAAAGGCGGAATATGGATAAAAGCTATGTTCCGCCTTTTGATTTTTCAAAACATCTTCATATATTTGAAAGATTTTTGAATTGTAATTTTTTTGAATTATGGATCTTTGGCTCATCTGGATGCTGGCGGCTCTGCTGCTGTTTCTTGTGGAAATCTTCACACCGGGCTTTGCGGCAGCCTGCCTTTCAATCGGCTGCCTTTTTAGCTGCGTTCTCGCGGCGATTGCACCGGACACTCTCAACTGGCAGATTGGTTTGTTTGTTGTCGGGTCTCTCCTGTCTTTTATTTTCGTGAGGCCTTTTGCGCTGAAGGTTCTTTCCCGCAGGGCCGAGCGCAAGGGCGGTTACAAGTCGAACATGGAGAGCCTTATCGGGCGCGAAGCTACTGTCATTGAGATGATTCCGGCGGAGGATGTAGGTAGGGTCAAGATTGACGGTGACGAGTGGCAGGCTGTGCTCGCGAGGGAGGATGACAACGAACCGAGGCGCGATGTCCAGGTGGGAGAGAAAGTCATAATCGTCTCTTACGACAGCATAATCCTTACTGTCAAGACGAAGAAGTCGGAGACTCCGACAGCGTAGGGCATACCCCGGGCAAGACTTTGCGGAAATATAGAAACATATTAATACATAATAAATAACATGTCAGCTGGAACAATCGTTCTTATCGTAATTGCGGCAATTGTCGTGATTTACATTCTTCGGGGTATCAAGATTATCCCTCAGTCGGAAACCCGCGTGGTTGAGAGACTCGGAAAGTTTGACCGTGTGCTCAGCCCGGGAATCCAGATTATCTGGCCTATCATCGATAAGGCCAAGGTCGTGACCTCACGAAAGATTACGAACTCCGCTTTCGGTGGCGAACCTATCGTGAAAATGACCAACTCTTCTGTCATCGACCTTCGTGAACAGGTTTATGATTTTCCGAAGCAGACGGTGATTACCAAGGATAATGTCAGCACACAGATTAATGCGCTGCTTTATTTCCAGATTGTGGATGCGAAAAAGTCTGTTTATGAAATTGACAATCTTCCTAACGCAATCGAGAAACTCACTCAGACCACTCTCCGTAACGTAATCGGTGAGCTCGAACTTGACGAGACGCTCACATCGCGTGACACCATCAACTCGAAGCTTCGTGCGGTGCTTGACGATGCCACCAACAAATGGGGCGTGAAGGTGAACCGTGTTGAACTTCAGGATATTACACCTCCGGACAGCGTGCGTGAGTCAATGGAGATGCAGATGCAGGCAGAGCGTATGAGGCGTGCCGAGATTCTTCGTGCTGAAGGTGAGAAGAAGTCGGCAATTCTCAAGTCTGAGGGTGACAAGGCTTCTGAAATCAACAATGCTGAGGCAGAGAAGACTGCGCAGATTCTCCGTGCGGAAGGCGAGGCGAAGGCGAAGGTGCTTCAGGCGGAGGCAGAGGCTAATGCTATTCGTCTGGTGGCAGAGGCTGTGGCTTCGGCTAAGACCGACCCTGCGGCTTATATGTTGGCAGTGAAGTATATAGACACTCTTAAGGAGATGGTTAGCGGCAAGGATAACAAGACTGTTTATCTGCCTTATGAGGCTTCTAATATGTTGTCGTCGCTGGGGAGCATCAAAGATATTTTTAATAAGTGAAAAATTTGAACAGGAGGCGGATTGCTTCGTTACGCTCCTCGATGAAATCCTCACAACCGACAGGTTGCTGCGGTTTCATCTTCGTCGCAAGCCTTGCACTCCATCCTCCTGTTCAAATTTTTCTCTCAGCACTTGGAGGCGGATTGCTTCGTTGTGCTGGATTCTAATATTTGATTTCGTATAGAAATAGGGCGGTGCCGGGGACTGATTCCCCGGCATCGCTGCGTTTACCGCTTTGGAGGAGTTCCTGAACGGAATCTACGCTGCGCCGTCCGCGTCCCACATCGACCAGCGTCCCCACGATTGCCCGCACCATATTCCTCAGGAATCTGTTTGCTTCGATTGTGAAGACAAGGTAATTCCCATCGTCCGGAAAGCCGAGCAGGCTTGTGTGTGAGGGACTGTAGTGCGTCCACCGGGCTGACATTACAGTGCAGATGCTTGTGCTGTTGCTTCCTCCGGTCTTCTCGAAACAGCTGAAATCGTGTTCCCCCAGAAGCAGTGCAGCAGCCTCATTCATCCGTTCTACATCAAGTGGCCAGGGGCACCTCCACGAAAAACTTTCTGCAAAGGGGTCTTTGGCACTGTGGATGAAGTAGCGGTACTTTCGGCTTTTTGCTGAAAATCTCGAATTGAAAGGATATTCGCCATCGTCTGAAAAAGGCTCTACGCCCGCCTCTGCAATATCATGAACTACAATTTCTTTCCTTATGATGGCATTTATTTTGTATAAGAAGTCTTGCTTTGTCAGATGGAGCGGCTCCGGAGTTTCAAAGTCACAGACATAGTTCGTTGCATTGACCCCGGCGTCGGTTCTTCCGGCTCCTGTCGTCTGCACGGGAGTGCCGAAAAGAATCCCGAGAGCCCTGTCAAGTTCTCCTTGCACGGTCACCGCGTTGTTCTGAATCTGCCAGCCGCTTAGTCCGGCACCTCTATATGACAAAGTCAAGATGTAATGCATATCCCAATTTTTATGCAAAGATATGCAAACTTAACGACACAAAGGGAGCATACCTGGCGTATGTGACCGATGAGGAGAAAATATAGTGATATATTTTTAATCAGATTTTTGAGGATAGATTTGTATTCGAAGAGGGAGCATACCGGGCGTATGTGACCGATGAGAAGACAAATATAGACCAAAAAGATATTAAAAAATAAAAGATATTAAAAAAAACAAAGAAATATGGATAGCGTAAACATTAAAGAGCTCAACGACCGCATTCAAAGGGAAAGTTCCTTCGTGGACATTCTCTCAATGGAAATGAACAAGGTCATCGTGGGCCAGAAACAGCTCGTTGAGAACCTTCTCATAGGGCTTCTCGCAAACGGACACATACTTCTCGAAGGTGTGCCGGGACTGGCGAAAACCTTGGCAATCAACACTCTATCTTCGGCGGTGGATGCCAAATTCAGCAGAATACAGTTCACTCCGGACCTTCTTCCTGCGGATGTCATCGGAACAATGATTTATTCCCAGAAATCCGAGCAATTCCAGATTCGTCGCGGACCTATTTTCGCCAATTTCGTACTCGCCGACGAGATTAACCGTTCCCCTGCAAAAGTTCAGTCCGCCCTTCTTGAGGCGATGCAGGAGCGTCAGGTGACAATTGGCGACGAGACCTTCCGCCTGCCTGAGCCATTCCTTGTAATGGCGACGCAAAACCCTATAGAACAAGAGGGTACCTATCCGCTTCCGGAGGCTCAGCTCGACCGTTTTATGCTCAAAGTTGTCGTGACCTATCCGAAAAAAGAAGAGGAAAAACTCATACTCCGAATGAACAACAGCGGAGAATTTCCGAAAGCCTCGGCTGTGTTGAAACCGGAAGACATCATCCGTGCACGTGAGGTCGTGAGGGAAGTGTATATGGACGAAAAAATCGAAAGATATATCGTTGACATCGTCTACGCCACGAGAACTCCGGGTGAATATGGACTCGACAAAATTGCGGGATTCATCTCATACGGCGCATCCCCTCGTGCAAGCATCTCTCTTGCAGCCGCAGCCAAGGCATACGCATTCATAAAGAGAAGGGGATATGTCATCCCGGAGGATGTGCGTGCCGTGTGCCACGAGGTGCTCCGTCATAGAATCGGACTCAGCTACGAAGCAGAGGCTGAAAACATTTCGACCGACGACCTCATCGATCAGATTGTGAATGTCGTTGAGGTGCCATAGTGTACTTAAATGTTATGACAGAAAGTGATCTTCTGAAAAAAGTTCGGAAAATTGAGATTCGGACAAAGGCTCTCTCGCATCAGATATTTGCGGGAGAGTACCATTCTGCATTCAAGGGTCGCGGTATGGCATTCAGCGAAGTGCGTGAATATCAATATGGTGACGATGTCCGCAATATGGACTGGAATGTCACGGCACGTCTTCATTCTCCATATATCAAAGTCTTTGAAGAAGAAAGGGAACTCACGGTTGTGCTGCTGATTGATGCCAGTCGTTCGGGACTGTTCGGCACCTCCGGGATGACCAAGCGGGATATGATTGCTGAGATTGCCGCCGTTCTGTCTTTTTCGGCGATTCTTAACAACGACAAGGTGGGCGCCCTGTTTTTCAGCGACAAAGTTGAGAAATTCATTCCGCCGAAAAAGGGAAGGACTCATCTGCTGCACATAATTCGTGAAGTTTTGGAGTTTGAGCCGGAGTCGACGGGGACGGATTTGTCTGAGGCTCTGAGATATCTCACTAATGCAATTAAAAAACGTTGCAACGCTTTCGTGCTTTCCGATATGATTGATGCGGACGCTCAGGGACAGCCAAGATATGAGGATGCCCTTAAAGTCGCCGTCAACCGTCACGACATCTCCGTAGTTGAGGTTTACGACCCACGCGAGCAGAGCATTCCGAATGTGGGACTATTGAACATCAAGGACTCCGAAACAGGGAAAACCGCCTGGGTGGACACCGGCAGTGCGAAATTGCGCAGGCTCTATGAGGAATGGTTCCGGGATCTGCGTGAGAGCGAGTCGAAAATGTTGATGAAATACAATGTAGACAAGGTCAGCGTGGCTGTGAATGAAGATTATGTTCAGGCTCTGATGCGGCTTTTTCAGCAGAGGTAAGAGATTGACAGATAATTAACAAATAATTAAGGCTTTGGCGGATAGGTTTATTGTGGGATTGAAGATGAGATTTAGATTATTCATATTGGGACTGCTGCTTGCCACACTTCCTGCGGCGGCACAGGACTCAGCAGTGACGTCCAATGTGGCTGATGTCGTGTCGAGTGACGCTCCTCAGCTGAAGGGAGGTCACATCGTGCACGGCGGAGCTCCATTTCTTGAACAACTTCAGAAGCGGGACAGTATCCTTATTGCCGACCAGTTGCTCTACGGGATTAAACTTGACAGGGTCGAGGCAGGCACACAGTATGCCTTTCCTCCGCTGAATGACAGTACCATGCGGGGAATCATGTTCCTCCAACCCTGGAAGTCCGACACTCTCAAGGTTTACAAGGCAAAGAAGAACAGCCCTCTTAGCTATGACATAAAGGTTTCAACTGTCCTCACGACATTTGACGAGGGAGAATATCAACTCGGTGAACTGCCTGTTGCACGGCTTTCCAAAGACGGAGTGGTGGACACACTGCTTTTCGACAGCATCCGCTTCAATGTGATGACCATGCCGGTCGACACGACGTCCTTCCAGCCGCACGACATAAAGGACATCATACGCTATCCGCTCACTGCCGCGGAGGTACTTCCATGGGTCGGGCTCTTCTATCTTGTTGTTCTTTCGGTGATTGCGCTTGTGTGCCTTATCAAGATGCACAAGAAGAAGTCGGCCGAAGGGTCGGATCACGGGGATCCTGCGCACATTGTTGCTCTCCGCAAACTCGACGGCTATCGTGGCGACAAACTTTGGGCTCCGGAAAAACAGAAGCAGTTCTATTCGGGAGTGACAGACGTGCTTCGTGAGTACATTTCCTCCCGTTATGAAATCGGTGCCATGGAGATGACAACGGCCGAAATATTCCGCGATATGAAGCCGAAGTTCGAGGATGAACCCGCTGACAGAAAAGAACTTCTTAAGGATTTGAAAAATCTTTTTGAGACTGCTGACTTTGTGAAATTCGCCAAACATACTGCGACTGAGCAGGAGAATGCGGCAGTGCTTCCGCTTGCCGTGAGGTTTGTCACCCAGACCTATCAGGACGATCTTGCAGCACAGGCGGAAGAAAATAAAAAGGAGGGCGAGTGATGTTTTTTGAGTATCCTAAACTTCTTTGGCTCACGGTGGTGCCGGCTCTGCTGCTGGTTCTCTACATTCTGCGCGAGGTTTTCGGACGCCAGGCCCATCTGCGCGTGTCTGCAAGTGCCCCGTGGCTCAAGGCGGGACATAGCGTGAAGGAATATCTCCGTCATCTTCCTTTTGCCTTGATGCTGCTCGCGATGGTTATGATAGTTATCGCCATTGCACGCCCGCGCTCATCGGAGAAGATGGAAAAGATTGACACTGAGGGAATTGACATTGTTTTTGCGATGGACGTTTCCACTTCCATGCTTGCCCGTGACTTCAACCCGGACCGAATCAGCGCTGCGAAAGATATAGCAATCGAATTCATATCACAAAGGCCTTCAGACCGTATGGGAATTGTCGTTTTCGCAGGCGAAGCATTCACCCAATGCCCTCTTACGACTGACCGTGCAACGCTCATCAACCTGATGAAAGAAATCAGTACCGACCTTCTCGAAGATGGTACCGCGATAGGAAACGGGCTTGCGACGGCCGTTGCGCGGATGAAGGACTCCGATGCGAAGAGCCGCGTAGTGATTCTGCTCACTGATGGCGTGAACAACTGTGGAGAGATTGCCCCGGAAACTGCTGCCGAGATTGCCAAGACCTACGGCATCCGTGTCTACACAATCGGAGTGGGTGCAAATGGCACCGCGCCCTACCCGGTGATGACCCCTTGGGGCGTGGAAATCCAGAAAGTGAAGGTTGAGATTGACGAGAAACTGCTTTCGCAGGTTGCCGAGACCACCGGTGGACGCTATTTCCGCGCTACGGATAACACCAAACTCGCCGAAATCTATTCAGAGATAAACAAGATGGAGAAGGCCAGGACAACAATCGACAGTTTCCCTGTCTACAAGGAACTGTTCGGAACATACGCGCTTGTCGCCCTAATTGCCCTGCTTGCCGCATTCATCCTTCAGGTCGCGGTTTTCAGAAAACTGCCGTAAAAAATGATTGATTATGCTGTATTTTGCTGATGCTCAATATCTTTGGCTTCTGTTGCTTGTCCCGCTCTTTCCTGTGGTATACGCTATTTTCCGCAGAATGCGTAAAAAGCGTGTTGCCTCATTCGGAGATCCGGATCTGGTGGCAGGGCTGATGCCTTCATATTCCGGAGCCCGCGGATGGTGGAAAGTCGTCCTGTTCAGCCTCGGATTCGCTTTCTTCGCTGTCGGGATGGCACGTCCTCTGATTGGCGCGAAGCTAAAGGAACACGAGACTAAAGGAGCCGAGGTGGTGATTGCACTCGACGTTTCAAACTCCATGCTTGCCCAGGACTATTCTCCGAACAGACTTGAGCGTGCGAAACTTGCCATCTCCAGACTAGTCGACAAACTTCGTGACGACCGAATAGGACTCATCGTTTTCGCCGGCAGTTCCTATGTCCAGTTGCCGATTACGACAGACTATGTTTCCGCAAAAATGTTCCTGAATACAATCTCCACCGAGTCTGTGCCTATTCAGGGAACAGCGCTCGCCGATGCCATAAATACGGCTGCCCGCTCTTTCAGCGCACAGAGCGAGAAGAGTCGTGCGATAATAGTCATCACGGACGGAGAGAACCACGAGGATGACCCGGTCAAGGCCGCGAAACAAGCAGCCGAGTTGGGAATAAAGGTCTATACAATCGGTGTGGGCTCTCCGGAGGGTAAGCCTATTCCGCTGAAGGATGGCGGGCTTATGAAAGACCGTGAGGGCAACATTGTCGTGACACGTCTTGACGAGAACACACTGAGGGAAATCGCCTCCGCCGGGAATGGGGCGTATGTGCGTGCTGGAAACAGCGAATATGGTCTCAATCCGATAATCGACGACATAAAGAAGATGGACGCAGAGAAGTTCAATTCCGTTGTCTTCGAGGAATATGACGAGCAGTATATGTATTTCTTTGCGTTTGCGCTGTTTTTCTTTGTTCTCACTTGTCTCATCGGGGATCGGAAGACGAAGTTCAGCCTTTTCGGCACGAAGAAATGATGTTTTGGAAATTCGGGATATGAAAATGATGAAAAAAATATATTTTATGCTGCCGGCTCTCGCACTGATGATGCTTCTGCCTGCCGTGGCATCAGCGCAGACGGACAGAAAGGACGTGCGGCGCGGCAACCGCGACTATCGGAAACAGAATTGGAAGGAAGCCGAGATTGACTATAGAAAGGCTCTTGTGAAGGACTCTATGTCAGTGGCGGCCAATTACAACCTCGCTGCGGACCTCTACAGACAGGGTGACGCTCAGGGGGCAATGAAATCGATGCAGAAAATTGAACAGGGCGCACTTGAGGGAGGCCATGGTGCTGACTACTACTATAATCTCGGAGATATGTCGCTCGCGGCAAAGGACTACAAGACGGCTGTCGATGCCTTTGCAAAGTCTCTTCTTATGCGTCCGGACGACCTGGATGCGAAGGAGAACTATATCTATGCCCGTAAGATGCTTGAAAACCAGCAGCAGAACGGAGGGGGCGGCGGACAGGGCGACCAGAATAAGGACAACCAGGACCAGGACCGGCAAAGCCAGGATAATCAGGACCAGAACCAGAATCAGGACAACAACGACAAGAATAGTCAGGACAAGAATGACAAGAACAGTCAGGACAAGAATGACAACGGTGACGGGCAGAACGACGACCGCAATCAGGACAACAACGACGGCGGTCAGCAGCCCCCGCAGGACAATCGTGACGGACAGGGACAGCCTCAGGAGCAGAAGATAAGTCCACAGGCGGCCCAACAGATGCTCCAAGCCATTCAGGCCAAGGAAAAGGAAACCCAGGACAAGGTCAACAAGGAAAAGGCAGCAATGGTCAGGTCCCGTCAAAAGGAAAAGAACTGGTAGTAACTCAAGTTTCGCAAGTGCGAAACACCTCTTTTGAGCCCTTGTGGCGAGGGTAAGTCCCCTCCCCGAGGGAGGGGGTTTGGGGG
>ERZ1026860.955-NODE-955-length-16112-cov-4.415084_pt1 | contig 16112 bp, 14 predicted proteins | sample MGYA00380160_ERZ1026860 | MGnify/ENA primary metagenome ERZ1026860 (study PRJEB33269, sample SAMEA4719796) | human gut metagenome | biome: human-associated habitat; feature: organic feature; material: feces | place: Cameroon | collected 2013-10 ... | reverse complement strand
ACGGTAATCGCCACGCTGCAGCCCATAGCGCCCGCGAATTGGGTGAGCCTGAGACCGATCTGATAGTTTTGCAGCCCGGCAAAGCTTTGGGCCGTGGGCAGGGCAAAGGGAGCCCGGCTGATAAACGCCTTTTTCTTAAAACTGTTATAGGCCACCATCGCCAGCGGGTAGATATAAGCCAGACTGAGCAGGCCAAGCCCCGAGACGGTTAGCGGCCCGGTTATGCCGCGACGCTTCACTGCTGCACCTCCCGGGTGTGGGTCAGCCGCATTTGCAGCCAGGCCAGCGCCACCACAATGACGCAAAACACGGCCGCCTTGGCCTGACCGGCTCCCTCCCAGCCGGTGCGGCCGTAAAAGGTGTTGTAGATGTTCAGGGCCAGCAGTTCGCTGCGGCCGCCGGGCATACCGGCGGTAAGCGCCAGGTTCTGGTCAAACAGCTTAAACCCGTTGGTCAGGGTTAAAAAGGTGCAGATGGTAATGGATGGCATCAGCATAGGCAGGCGCACCCGGGTCAGCAGCTGCCAGCCGTTGGCCCCGTCCATGGCGGCGGCTTCCGACAGAGTATCGGGAATGGCGTTCAGCCCGGAGATATAAATAATCATCATGTAGCCCGCCTGCTGCCACAGCATAATCAGCTGTAAGCCCCAGAACCCGTACCATTCGTTATACACCAGGGTTACGCCCCGCCGGGCCAGCAGCCCGTTCAGCAGCACCTGCCACAGCCAGCCCAGCACAATGCCCCCAATCAGGTTGGGCATAAAAAACACCGTGCGGAACAGGCGCGTGCCCTTCAGCCCCTTTACCAGCAGCAGGGCGAGAGCCAGCCCGGCCGCATTGATCAGCACGGTGGACAAAAGTGCAAACAGCGCCGTAAACCACAGGGCATGGGTAAAGCGGCTGCTGGCGTCCGCAAAGGCGCGCGCATAGTTTTGCAAGCCCACAAACGAGGCGTTGCTGATGGTGGTAAACCGGCAAAAGGACAGGTACAGTCCCACCAGAAAGGGCCACAAAAACCCAATGGCAAAGGCGGCCATGGTGGGCAGCACAAACAGGGGCCACCACCGTTTTAACGTTTTTTCCATATGCACCTCTGGGGCTGAACCCCTGTAACTGGCGGCCGGTTTACCGGGCCGCCGCTTCCGTCTTCCAGCCGTCTACAAAGGCCTTTTCCACCTGGGCCCAGTCGCCCGTGCCCTGGGCGTATTCCAGCATGGCGGCTCCCAGATTGTTTTTCCAGGTTTCGCTGGGCATGGTGGTAAAGGTCCAGCCCACGGGCTGACGGCCTTCGTCCATATAGGCGTTCGCGGCGTCCAGCAAGGCGTTGTGGGCGGCATATTCATCGCCAAAGGTATCAAAGGGGGTGACAAACCCCATCTGGTTGGCCAGCGCGTCCCGTCCCTGATCGCTGGTGACCAGCCATTCCAGAAAATCCTTTGTGGCCTGGATGTCGGCTTCCCCGGCTTTTTTGTTGATGCACCAGTAGTTTTCCGAACCGGTGCACAGCCCCTGGTTTTCCTCGCCGTCCACGCCGATATAGATGGGCAGCATGCCCAGCTGCTCGTCCGTCAGGCCGCCGCTGATCAGGTCGTCATACACCCAGGTGCCGTTTTGATAAAACACCGCTTCGCCCAGGGTAAATTCCGACAGCGCGTCCTCGCCGGTTTTCGCGCCGATCAGGGTAGGGGCGCAGGTGGCGTTTTGAATATACAAATCCCAGACGTTATGAAACTGGGGCAGATAGGTGCCTTCGATGGCATCGGTGCTGCTGATGCCCCGTGCCTGATATTCATAATAGACGGGCAGGTTGGCCAGGTGGGTTTTAAACCGCCAGTCCGAGCTGGAGTCCATTCCGGCGGAGGTAAAGGCTCCCTGCACGCCCAGTTCCTCCTTGCGGGCCTGAATATCCTGCGCCACCGCCTTCAGCGTGGCAAAGCCGCGAATATCCTCCGGCTTTTCAATCACGGCGTTTTCCATTTGGCAGTACTGGTCCAGCAGCTGGTGGTTATAAATCAGGCCGTAGGTTTCAATGGCATAGGCGACGCCCAGCACCTGTCCGTCCTGCTCCAGCGCGAAATCCTTATTTTTCAGGTGCTGGTAAGGGGCGGTATCGGTTAAATCCAGGCAGTAGTCCTGCCAGGTTTGCAGGCCGATGGGGCCGTTGACCTGGAACAGGGTAGGGGGCTGGTTCTTTTCCACTTCGGACCGCAGTGTGTCCTCATAGGTGCCGGAGGCGGCGGTGACCACCGTGACCGGCACGCCGGTAGCCTGGGTATAGGCTTTGGCCAGCTGCTCCCACTGGGCGGACTGTTCCGGCTTAAAATTCAAATAATAGACCGCGCCTGTGGTGGCAGATGGCTGCTGCTGAACCGGTTCCTGCGCCGGCGGAGCGGATTCCGCTACGCTAAAAATGGTGACAACGCCGGCTACAACAACCAGGGCGCATACGACGGCAAGCATTTTCTTCATGACAGTTACGCTCCTTAGCACTGGATTCCTTCCTAGCTTTCGCCGGGAAGGGCAAAAACATTCATGCCCAGCGGACCGGCGGAGGAGGGAATTTTCTGCCGCGGATAGGAAGCCTGCGGAAATTTTGGCAAATGTATTGACAAACGGTACAATAATGTGTATGATAAAAATGTATTGAGAGTGAGATTTGTGCAAACGTTTTCCTACGTGTAAAAAAGCGTATGTATGGGTCTACTTCCAAAAAGAAACAGGCCCGGCCTGTTTCAAAAACAAGAAAAGGGGTATCTCATCATGAAGAAACTGTTGGCTCTTGTGATGGCTATCGCCATGGTTCTGTCCCTGGTGACCGTTGCCTCCGCCGAGGACGGCAAGGTGTATTACCTGAACTTCAAGCCTGAAGCTGACGCTGCCTGGCAGGCGCTGGCCAAGACCTACACCGAAAAGACCGGTGTGGAGGTCAAGGTTGTGACCGCCGCTTCCGGCACCTATTCTGAAACCCTGACCGCTGAAATGGACAAGGGCAACGCCGCCCCCACCCTGTTCCAGTGCGGCAACCGGGCCGGTATCGACACCTGGATCGATTACCTGATGGACCTGAAGGATACCGATTTTGCCAAGGAACTGACCACCGACGACTTTAACCTGTACGGCGAAAACGGCGAACTGCTGGCCGTGGGCTACTGCTACGAAGCCTTTGGCATCATCGCCAACAAGGCCCTGCTGGAAAAGGCCGGTCACAGCGTTGAGGAAATCAAGGACTTTGCGTCCCTGAAGGCTGTTGCCGACGATATCCACGCCCGCAAGGACGAACTGGGCTTTGACGCCTTCACCTCCGCCGGTCTGGATGGCTCCAGCAGCTGGCGCTTCTCCGGCCACCTGGCCAATATGCCTCTGTACTACGAATTCCGCGATGACGGCGTGACCGCTCAGCCCGCCACCATCAAGGGCAGCTACCTGGATGCCTACAAGAACATCTGGGATCTGTACATCACCGACGCTTCCACCGATCCCGCCCAGCTGGCCACCGCTACCGGCGACATGGCCGAGGCTGAGTTTGGCGAGGGCAAGGCCGCTTTCTACCAGAACGGCACCTGGGAATACTCCAACCTGACCGGCACCTTTGGCATGAAGGACGAGGACCTGGCCATGATCCCCATCTACTGCGGCGTAGAGGGCGAGGAAAAGGCCGGTCTGGCCTGCGGCACCGAGAACTGCTGGGCTGTGAACAGCCAGGCTTCCGAGGCTGATATCAAGGCCACCCTGGACTTCCTGACCTGGGTTGTAACCAGCGACGAAGGCACCACCATGATGGCCGATGAGTTTGGCCCCATCCCCTTCAAGAATGCCAAGGCTTCCGCCAACGTGTTCTTCAACGACGCCAACAAGTACATCGCTGATGGCAACTACGTTGTAACCTGGGCTTTCAACTACACCCCCAACGTGGACGAATGGCGCGCTGGCGTTGTGGCTGCCCTGACCCAGTATTCTGCCGGCACCGGCTCCTGGGACGATGTGGTTTCCGCTTTCGTGGATGGCTGGGCGACCCAGTACGCGAATCAGTAAACCAACGGCTGCATAAGCATTGTACAAGGGGAGCGGGCTAAGCCCCGCTCCCTTCTATTCTCTTAATTTGTTTTTTATGGAGGCGCGGCATATGAAACGCAAAAAGCAGCGCAGCACCGCAGCGGTCAACTCAAACCTGATTCGCCGTCCCATCCAGCGGTGCTTTGCCATCTTTCTGATGCCTACGTTTGTGGCATTTTGTATTGGTTTTTTGTACCCCTTTATCAAAGGCATCTATCTTTCCTTCTGCAAATTCACCACGACTTCCAACGCCAAATGGGTGGGCCTGCAAAACTACCAAAAGGCCATCGCGGACCCTGGATTTTTCCATGCTTTTTGGTATACGGCGCTGGTAGCCCTGGTTTCGCTGGTCATCATTAACGTGGTGGCCTTTGCCGTGGCCTATGCTCTGACCCGCGGCATCAGGGGCGCGAACCTGTTCCGCAGCGTGTTTTTTATGCCGAATTTGATCGGCGGCATTGTGCTGGGCTACATCTGGTCCATTATTTTTTCCACCCTGCTGCCCAAGGCCATTGTGCTGGATACCAATTACGGCTTCTGGGGCCTGATTGCCGTGGTCAGCTGGCAGCAAATCGGCTACATGATGATTGTGTATATTGCCGGTTTGCAGTCCGTGCCGGAGGATATGCTGGAAGCGGCCCGCATTGACGGGGCCAACGGCTGGCAGACCCTGACCCGCATTACCATTCCCACGGTGATGCCCTCCATCACCATTTGCACCTTCCTGAGCCTGACCAACGGCTTTAAGCTGTTTGACCAGAACCTGGTTCTGAACGGCGGTCAGCCCTTTGTATTCCAAAACGGCACGACCATTAAAACCACAGAGATGCTGGCGCTGAACATTTACAATACCTTCTACCTGAACTCCAAATCCCGCGGCGTGGGCCAGGCGAAGGCTGTGCTGTTCTTTATTCTGGTGGCGGCCATTGCCATTATCCAGATGCGGGCCACCCATTCCAAGGAGGTGCAGCAATAATGAAACGCGACCGCGTCGCCAAAAATGTGCTTTCCGTTTTGTTCGTTTTCATTTGCCTGCTGTACATGATGCCCATTATTGTGGTGGTGTACAACGCTTTTAAAAGCAACGCCGCCATTAACACCAACGTGTTTGCCCTGCCTAACGCGGATACCTTTATGGGCTGGCAAAACTTCCAAAACGGCTTTTATCTGGGCGAGTATTCCTTCCTGGCCTGCGCCGGGTACAGCCTGCTGATTACGGTGTTGTCCGCAGGGTTGATTCTGGTGTGCTGCTCCATGGCGGCCTGGTATATTTCCCGTGTGAACGACCCGTTCTCCAAGGTGGTGTACTACCTGTGCGTGTTCAGCATGGTGGTGCCCTTCCAGATGGTCATGTTTACCCTGGCCAAAACGGCCCGGGATTTGCATCTGGATACGCCCTACACCATTCCCGTCATTTATCTGGGCTTTGGCGCGGGCCTGGCCGTGTTTATGTTTGTGGGCTTTGTGAAAAGCATTCCCTTGGAAATTGAGGAGGCTGCCGCCATTGACGGCTGCGGCCCCATCCGCACCTATTTCAGCGTGGTGTTTTCCATGCTGAAGCCCATCGTCATTTCCGTAGGCGTTTTGGAAATCATGTGGGTCTGGAACGACTACCTGCTGCCCTACCTGGTGCTGGACCGCACCAAGTACCGCACCATTCCCATTCACATTCAGTATTTGCAGGGCAGCTATGGCCATGTGGATTTGGGCGCGGTCATGGCGCTGATTTTGCTAAGCATCATTCCCATTGTGATTTTCTATCTGTTCTGTCAAAAGTATATTATCGCCGGTGTAACCGCCGGCGCGGTAAAGGGCTGAGTCCTTTACAGACAGGGAGCCGCGCATTCACGCGCGGCTCTCTTTGCGTCAGGCGGCCAGCTGGCCCTCCGGCGCGTCTACCATCATCAAGATTTCCAGCTGCGCCCCGGTGACCGCGTCCAGATACAGCCGGTATTCATGTTCCTGATAGGAACCGGCAATCTCATAACACAGGCGCTCGCTGTCCCGGTAGGGGATCAGGCATAGCCGGGCGGTCGCGTTCTGTAATCGCTGCCCGCCGCGCTCCAGCGCCTGCTGGCGGGTCAAAACGGGCTGTTCCAGATTGCGCCGTACATGGTTCATCAGGTAATTGTTGCTTTCCAAACCCACCAGTTCGCCGGTGTCCATGCGCATTTGCACCTTGACCAGGTCGGGGTACAGCAGCACGCCGTCCTGCAGCACCACAAAATTGATGACGGCAAGACCATCGTAGACCTGGTAGTGGTTGGCCTCCATATCGCCGTAGCCGTTTTGCTTCAAAAAGGTTTGGCCTTTCTGGATGCATTTCTCCAGAGTCAGGCGGCTTTCAAAGGCGGCGTTTTCCGGCATGATCCACAGCAGGTGGCCGCCGGTTTGGGTAACCTCCGCATTTAGTACCAGACCGTCCGTTAAGGTCAGGGCCACGCCGTAGCAGGGAATTGCGCCGCCGGCCTGTGCGGATGGTTCCGCCTGACGCACCCGGTCCCTGCCAATAAAGTCGCAGGCGATGTCCACCGCCTGCCGCTGATCGATCAAAGCCGTGCCCAGCGCCTTTGGCTGCCCGTTATGCCGCGCGTCGGAAAAAGCGCCGTCGTAAATCATGCTGGGGTAATCCATGCCGTTGTCGCTGTCCGCAAGCTGCTCCAGAGGGCGGGCATCGGGCGACGCTTCCTGATAAAACGCGTCCGCCTGATTGGACAATTGCAGGCTTTGCCGCAGCATGGTATCCCGGGCGGCGGCAAACTGTCCCAGCAGCTGGGTGCATTGGGTTTCCAGCAGATTCAGCTGCTCCACGGAATCCGCGCCCAGCGTTTCCCCGGCCGCGGCGGACAGGGCCAGCCGCAAGGCGTATTCCGACAGCTGGTTGCAAAAGGCCACGGTGTCGCTCATGGCCGCGTGGCTTAGGGGCAGGGCGCTTAAACCGCCCACCACGCCGTCCGCCTGCCGGCTGATGCCGCTTAGCAAATCCACCTGCATATCTGCGTCGCTGGCCAGGGGCGTTTTGGCCAGCTTTAGCACAATGGATTGCAGATACTCCTGGGTTTCCGACAGGTGATAGGCATAGGTATCCTCCAGGGCCTGGGCGGAGCGCTGCGCCTTTACGCCATAATTCACGGCCAGTATCCCCGTAACGGACAGGGCCAGGCCCAAACCCAGCGCCAGATAATGCTTCGGCTTCATGGCTGCGCCTCCTTAAATGGCAAAATTGTGTTTGCCAATGCTCAGCTGCACCGTTCGGGTCCAGATCCAGCCGTTGGTGGCGGTGGACGGGTTGTAATAGTACAGGCAGCCGCCGGTGGGGTCCCAGCCGTTCAGCGCGTCCCGGGCGGCGCGCAGGCTGTCCTCGTCCGGGGTCAGGTAGATTTGGCCGTCGCTGACCGCGTCAAAGGCTCCGCTTTGGTAGACCACGCCGCTGATGGTATTGGGGAAAGAGGGGCTTTTGACCCGGTTCAGCACCACAGCGGCTACGGCTACCTTGCCCACATAGGGCTCACCCCGGGCCTCGCCATGCACCAGCCGCCCCAGCAGATAGGTTTCGCTTTCATTGTAGCCGGCGGCGGCCACGCTGCCTGTCAGGCTGATACCCAGGGCGGCAGCGGTGCTTTTGCCCACAACGCCATCAGCGGTCAATCCGTTTTTGCGCTGAAAATAGGTGACGGCATTGTAGGTGTCCTGACCAAATATTCCGTCCACCGTACCGGAAAAATAACCGTATTGTTTTAATTTTTGCTGAATCAGCGTTACCTGCGCGCCTTTATCGCCCCAGGCCACCGCGGCCAGATCCGCCTGGGCGAAGGCCAGAAACAGCAAAAAAGTAACCAGGGCTGCGAAAAGCTGCAGGGCGCGCTCCGCACGGGATGGGGTGGGCTGTGGCTTCATGGAAAAACCTCCTGTTCGCAAAGCGATAGGGAAAGGTTTTCCAAAAAACGGTGAAACGATACATGAACCATTTGCAAAGCGGCAATTGGGATGGAGGCTGTTCCATAAGGGAATCAAAAAAACCGCCCGTACCATCAAGCCAATCGGTTGATGGTACGGGCGGTTTGCCATTCAGTTCCGGGCGTCCTCATAGCCAAGGGTGCGCAGGTCGTCCATGCGGTTGCGCCAGTTTTCCCGCACCTTGACCCACAGCTGCAAATGCACATGGGTGCCCAGCAGGGTTTCAATGTCCTGACGGGCTTCCTGGCCGATGGTTTTCAGCATGGCGCCCTGTTTGCCAATGATAATGCCCTTGTGGGCGGGGCGCTCACAGTAAATGGTGGCGTGAATTTCCGTCAGATGATCGGACAGCTTTTTGATGGACATCATTTCCACGCCGATGCCGTGGGGCACTTCGTCCTTCAGGTGACGCAGCGCCTTTTCCCGGATCAGCTCCGCGCAGATCAGCCGTTCGGGCTGGTCGGTGATCGCGTCTGGCGGGAAGTATTGCGGGCCTTCCGGCAGATAGCTGATCAGCAGAGATTTTAATTCTTCCATGCCGTCGCCGGTGCGGGCGCTGATGGGAATGATGTCGTCGTACCCCGCATCGGCGAAGCTGGCGATCAGGGACAGCAAATCCTCCCGGGGCAGCAGGTCAATCTTGTTCAGCACCAGTACCTTTTTCACCTTGTACTGGCTCATGTCCGCCACTACGCTGCGGTCCTGCCTGCCAACGGCGGTAGCGTCCACCATAACGATCAGCGCGTCGATGCCCTGCAGGGAGTCTTTGGAGGCCTTCATCATATATTCGCCCAGTTTGTTGCGGGGCGTGTGCAGGCCGGGGGTGTCCAAAAATACCATCTGGCTGTCCTGCTGGGTGCAAATGCCCATGATGCGGTTGCGGGTGGTCTGGGGGCGGTTGGACACAATGGCTACCTTTTCGCCCACCATGGCGTTCATCAACGTGCTTTTGCCCACGTTGGGGCGGCCGATGATGGCAATAAAGCCGGAATGAAATGCAGACATATATGGTTCCCTTTCTTACATGGACTCAAAATCAAGATCCTTGGGGCCAAAGCCGTGGGGCAGCAGGTCGCGCAGGCTGCTCTGGTCCGTCTGGCCGTCGCCCCAAGTAACCAGCACCCGAATATCCGGGGCAAATTCATTCAGCACCTGACGGCATGCGCCGCAGGGCCAGGGAGCGGAATTGCGGGCCGCGATGGCAATGGCGGCAAAGTCGTGCTCGCCTTCACTGATCGCCTTAAACACGGCGGTGCGCTCGGCGCAGTTGGTCAGGCCAAAGCTGGCGTTTTCAATGTTGCAGCCCAGGAACACACGGCCATCCCGGCACAGCAGGGCAGCGCCTACCGCATAGCGGCTGTAGGGGCTGTAGCTCATTTCCATGGCCTGACGGGCCAGACACAGCAGTTCCTGATCGGTAGCGGCCGGGGCGGTTTCCTCCCGGGAAATTCCGGCCATGTGCATTGCCTTTTCCTCCATTGCGCGCATCTCCTTTCGCTGGTCGTCCTCCATATGGTCATAGCCCATGAGATGAAACAAGCCGTGGGCGAACAGGTAGCATAATTCCCGGCGCACGCTGTGGCCGTATTCGGCGGCCTGCGCCTGGGCGTGGGGGTAGCTGATCAGAATATCGCCCAGCATACACGCGCCCTCGTCCATTTCACATTCCAGGCGCTTTGCACTGGTGCGCGCCGTATGCCCCCTGGCGTAATTAACGGTGGGAAAGCTGAGCACGTCCGTGGACCGGTCCACATCCCGGTACTGCCTGTTGATTTGGTGAATGTAGTCGTCGTCCGTAATCAGCAAATGCACGCTCAGGGGCAGGGTTACCCCCTCCACCGCCTGGCAGCAGGACGCTACCAGCGCAAAGGGAACATCGGGCGCTGACGGTACATGCTGCTCCCATTCAATCTTCATCCGCGTTCATCCTCCGATTGATGGTCGTCCTCCTCGGGCTTTTCCTGCACGGGTTTGGGCTGTAATTCCCGGCTTTCCACCGGGCTTTCGCTCGCCTGGGTCTGGTGGGCCTGCTGGGCCGCCACATGGGCGGCGGCGGCGGGGCTGATGGCCGGGTATTCAATGCGCTCATGGAATACGCCGTTAAGGACGGTGGCAAAGGTATCGCAAATTTTGGTAATATCCCGCAGGGTCAGGGGCGCGTCGCTGAGCTGGCCGTCGTCCAGCTTGCCCCGCACCAGCTTGGCGATAAATTCGCGAATTTTCTCCGGCGTGGGGTCCGGCATGCTGCGTACGGCGGCTTCCACCGTGTCGGCCATCATGATAATGGCGCTTTCCATGGTGTGGGGTCTGCGGCCGTCGTAGCGGAAATCGGCGATGTCCACCGGCTGGCCGTCCGCCTCCTGCACGGCCTTGTGGTAAAAGTACATCACAGGCGTATCGCCATGATGCTCCACGATGATATCCTGAATTTCCTGAGGCAGGTGATATTGCTGGGCAATCAGCAGGCCGTCCCGGGTGTGCGCGGTCACAATGGCGGCGCTTACATAGGGATTGGTATGCTCGTGGGGGTTTTCGCCAATCTGGTTTTCCTTAAAGTACAGGGGACGCTTCAGCTTGCCAATATCGTGAAAATACGCCCCCGCGCGGGCCAGCAGGGGATTGGCCCCCACGGCTTCGGCGGCGGCCTCGGCCAGGTTGGCCACAATGATGGAATGGTGATAGGTGCCGGAGGCCTCAATCAGCAGCCGCCGAAGCAGAGGATGGTTGGGGTTGCTGAGTTCCAGCAGCTTGGCGGGCGTAGCCAGGTGGAAAAACGCCTCGATAATGGGGTCCATGGCAATGCACAGTACCGATGCGATGATGGCGCTGCCAGCGCTCCACAGGGCGTTGGAGAATACCTCCGTAATGGAGGTGTTGGTCATAAAGCCGATGGTGAGAATGATCAGGATATTGGACAGGGCGGCAAAGATGCCGCACAGCAGCACCTGCTGCCGGTAAGGCTTGCGCCGCACAATAGCCACGGACAGCATGCCGCTGATAAAGGTGGTGAAAAGCAGGTTGATCATGGCGGCCCCATAGGTGCTGTCGCCGCCCGCGATCAGGGCGCTGACCAGCACGCTGATGGCCAGCACCCCGGCCACCGCCGTCTGCGGGGTCAGCAGACCGGTCAGCATCATGGCGCAAACCAGCGCCGGGGTCATATAGGTATGAATCATCTGACCGATGATGCACAGGAAAAGGGTCAGGCACAGCACAATCATCAAAATGACCAGCTGCTTGGGGCTGCTCAGGGTAGCCGGAGCAAACAGGTACAGGGCAATGACCAGCACGCCCAGCGCCAGCAGCACCAGCAGCACGCCGCCCACATACATCATCACGTCCACGTTGTCGTCGTCCAGCAGACCCAGGCTGCGCAGCATTTCCAGCTGGTTGGCGGTTACCCGCTCCCGGGCCAGCACAATGTTCTGGCCCTGCTTGTAAATGACCGGTTCCACAGTGGCACGGGCTTCGTCCCGCAGCTTTTCGGTGGCTTCCTGATCAATGACCATGTTGGGCTGAATCACCTTGCGCAGCACCGGGGTGACCACGTTCTGCAAAAGATCCATATCGGTTTTGTAGCCGATGATCTGTTGAAGGTACTGGATGGATTCGTTTACATACCCCTCGCGGATGGTGGTGTTCAGGGTGTTTTCCACAGCGGCGGTCATATTTTCGCACATATCCGCCATTTGCTGGTTGGTGGCGTGCAGAAGGGTGTTCAGCTGATAATCCGCCAGGGTCATCTGGGTCAGCAGCGCCCGGGCGTATTTCATTTCCGCCTCGGTAAAAATATAGGTGCTCTGGCTCTTGGTATCGTTCGGATATTTCTGCTCCAGCACGCCGCGGCCGTATTGCTGCACGCTGGTCAGCTGGCTGAGCACGCTGCTCAGGTTCTGCATCACCTGGGCGGCCACATCCTCTTTAAAAATGTAGCTGGGCTCCACCTGCTTGGCGGCTTCCTCCCGCTGGCGGGCGGTGGAAATTTCATCCACCACATCCTTGCTGGCGGTAATGGTGGTGTGGGAAATATCGCCCACCTTCAGGTTGTACCGCTGGGGGGTAATGGCCAGCAAAAACAGGGCGCACAGCACCACAAACCCGCCCGCGAACACATAAACGCAGCGGGCCGTATTGGAACGCAGGGCCTGTCCCGCACGCTCGTTTTTTTTGGCCTGTCCCTTTTTGGGAATGGAGCGCTTGGCGGATTTCATGCTTTTCCACCCTTTCTCTCGTATGCCTCGTAGGCCTTTACGACGGTCTGCACCAGATCGTTGCGGACCACGTCGCCCTTGCCAAGGCGCACAATGGCGATTTCGGGAATGCCGTCCAGCACCTCCAGCGCCTGCAGCAGGCCGCTTTGCTTGCCGGAGGGCAAATCGGTCTGGGTAATATCGCCGGTGACCACCACCCGGCTGCCCGCGCCAAAGCGGGTCAGGAACATTTTCATCTGTTCCGGGGTGGTGTTCTGGGCCTCGTCCAGAATGATAAAGCTGTCGGACAGGGTGCGGCCCCGCATGTACGCCAGGGGGGCCACCTCCAGGGTACCCCGCTCCTGCAGGCGCTGGTAGCTTTCCGCCCCCATCATGTCGTACAGGGCGTCATACAGGGGACGCAGGTAGGGGTCCACCTTCTGGTTCAAATCGCCGGGCAGAAAGCCCAGCTTTTCGCCTGCCTCCACGGCGGGGCGGGTCAGCACGATGCGCTCAATTTCCTTGTTGCGCAGGGCCACCACCGCCAGCGCCATGGCCAGATAGGTTTTGCCCGTTCCGGCGGGACCCACGGCAAAGGTAAGCTCGTGATCCCGAATGGCCTTTACATACTGGTACTGGCCCAGGGTCTTGCAGCGAATGGGGCGGCCTCGATGGGTAACGGCCACCACCTCAAAGGCGATGTCGTCCAGCTGGTCCAGCCGGCCTTCCTTTACCAGCCCCAAAGCGTAGCGCAGGGTGGTGCGGTCAATCAGGGCCTTGCGGTTATGCAGGTCCGTCAGCTTTTCCACCACCTGGGCGGCCATGGCCGCGTTTTCCTCATCGCCGGTAATGGTCAGCTCGTTGCCCCGCAGGCTCAGCTGTACGGATAGTTCGCTTTCCATCATGGGCAGGTTGCGGCCGTTGGGGCCAAACAGACTCAGGCAGGCGTCCATGCCGGTCAGTTCCATACGAATGCAGGGAGTTGTCAAAAACGTATGCCTCCGATTTTACGGCGACTGGGAGCCGCCGATGTCCATCAGCCATTCCGCGGTAGCGGTAGCGGCCAGTTGGTCACCTTCTATCATACAATAATCTACCCATTTGTCAATGATCTCATCGCCCCGCAGGCTGGTTTTCAGCTGTTTCAGGGCCGCCTGGGCCGCTTCCGCCTTCACTTCTTCCAGGTCCCTTGGGGTATATTCCATCCATACTTCCTTATAAAGGACGGTTTCCAGCCAAAGGGGGAAAAAGCAGCCGCCCACCGGCGTGCGGGTGATATAGGCGTTGCTGGCCAGATAGGGGGCTGTGTCCACGGCGTCGGGGTACCGCAGCCAGGGGGTGCATAGCTGAAAGCGGACGGTTTGCCGTCCGGTTTCGCCGCTTTGAATTTCCGTCAGCGGCAGCTGAACGGTTTCGCTGCGCCAGCACCGGGCCAGCACCACGCCGCGAGCCTTTATGGGAACGGTTTGCCCGTCGGCGGCCCGCTCCCGGCCGCGAATCAGCACCTGCCCGGCCCTTACCGCGTCCCCGACCTTGACCAGCGGAGTGCCTGCATACACGTTTACCATGGAAATAATGCCGTCCCGCAGGGCGGTCACATCGCCCTCCCCGGCAGTTGGCAGATCCGGCATGGGCACGCCCTGGCTTACGTCCACCACCAGCGTGGAGGCGTGTACATACACATGCAGCCATGCCAGGGAGGGATAGCGCCGGGTCAGCGCCCTTTCCAGCGAGGCCGCGTCCACCGTGCGCTTGAGCCGCCCGGGGCGGTAGCCCTGCTCCGTCAGATAGGCGGCGATATCCGCCTGATACGCCCCCGCCTGATGAATTTCCACCTGCCAGACAAACTGGGACAGCGTCAGAATCAGCGCCAGCGCCAGAGCCAGCCCGGCGGGCACCCCGGGCCTGCGCCTCAGCCAGGCGGCCGCGGCGGACAGCTGGGCGGGACGGGGGTCCAGCAGCCGCCAGCCCTTCTCCTGCGCCAATTGCCGTATGGCGGGCAAATCCGCCGAATAGCAGGCGCAGTCCAGGGTGCGTATGTCCCGGCGCGCGGCGGCAAGCAGCGGGATTCCCTGCTTGCCAAGCAGATTCATAAACCGTTCCAGATTCAGCCCGCACAGGGTGAAACGGTGGATAAACAGGGGCAGCCTGGGCATGCGAAGAATCATCCTTTCGGGCGGTAGCACAGCTTTTCAATTTTGCCAAAGACCACCAACCCGTCCCGGTCGTAGCGGGACAGGGACAGGTTTTGGCCGGTAATCACCAGATGGCCGCACAGGGTTTTCAGGATGATTTCCTGCCGGGTGCAGGCAAAGATGCCCTGGTGCTGCTCCACAATCAGCTTTTCATCCCCCAGCAGCACGGAACGGGGCCAGCCGAAAACCAGCTCCTGGGGAATGTCCGCCCGTTTGAGCCTGTCAAGCATAAACGCGCCCTCCCTCGCGGCAAAAGTTACTATAGGCTATGCCATGCCCGGGGGCCGTTATGAAATCGCTTGCCAAATAACGCAGGTGTGATAAAATAGACAGGCAACTTGCCCCACAAAGGAGGTAGCGCGATGCGCACCCTGTTTCCCTTTTTAAAACCCTATCGCAAGGAATGCGTGATCAGTCCTTTATTCAAGCTGCTGGAAGCCCTGCTGGAACTGTTTGTGCCGCTGGTGATGGCGGCCATTATCGACCAGGGCATCCTTCGGCGGGATACCGGCTATGTGCTGCGCATGGGCGGCGTGCTGGTGGGTCTGGGCCTTTTGGGCTTTGCCTTTTCCGTCACGGCCCAGTATTTTGCGGCCAAGGCGGCCGTAGGCTTTGCGGCAAGGGTCAAGTCCGCCCTGTTCGCTCACATTCAAAGCCTGTCCTATACAGAGCTGGACACGGTGGGCACGCCTACCCTGATTAACCGCATGACCACGGACATGAACCAGGTGCAGACCGGCGTTAACATGACCCTGCGGCTGCTGCTGCGGTCGCCCTTTGTGGTGCTGGGAGCCATGGTGATGGCCTTTACCGTGGATGTGAAAAGCGCGCTGATTTTTGTGGCGCTGATTCCCCTGCTGACGCTGGTGGTGGTGGGCATTATGCGCCTGACCCTGCCCCGGCACAAAAAGGTGCAGGGCCAGCTGGACAAGGTGCTTTTGCACACCCGGGAAAATCTGACCGGCGTGCGGGTGCTGCGCGCCTTTAACAAGCAGCAAAACGAGGTGGAAACCTACGACCGGGACAACCAGCTGCTGTGCGCCATGCAGCAGCGGGTGGGCCGCCTGTCCGCCCTGATGAACCCGCTGACCTATGTGCTGGTCAACGCCGCCCTGGCCGCCCTTTTGTGGAGCGGCGCGGTGCAGGTGAACGGCGGCGTTTTAAGCCAGGGCGCGGTGGTAGCGCTGGTGAATTACCTGAGCCAGGTGCTGGTGGAGCTGATTAAGCTGGCCAACCTGATTGTGACCATTACCAAGGCGCTGGCCTGCGCGGGCCGTGTGGAAACCGTGCTGAATTTGCAGCCCGGCATGAACGGAAGCACCTCTCCCGTGAAAGCCGACGCCAGCGCGGATACCTGCGTGCAATTTGACCATGTGTCCACCCGGTACAGCGGCGCCGGCGATGATTCCCTGACGGATATCAGCTTTGCCGCCCGCCACGGACAGACCATCGGCGTAATCGGCGGCACAGGCAGCGGCAAAACCACGCTGGTGAACCTGATTCCCCGGTTTTATGACGCCAGCGCCGGTACGGTGCTGGTGGACGGCGTGGACGTGAAGGAGCAAAGCATGGACGCGCTGCGGGCAAAGGTGGGCGTTGTGCCCCAAAAGGCGGCGCTTTTCCACGGCACCATTCGGGACAACCTGCGCTGGGGCAACCAGAACGCCACCGACGAGGAATTGTGGCTGTCTCTTATACACATCTGACGCTGCCGACGA
>ERZ1026860.952-NODE-952-length-16151-cov-5.315047_pt1 | contig 16151 bp, 13 predicted proteins | sample MGYA00380160_ERZ1026860 | MGnify/ENA primary metagenome ERZ1026860 (study PRJEB33269, sample SAMEA4719796) | human gut metagenome | biome: human-associated habitat; feature: organic feature; material: feces | place: Cameroon | collected 2013-10 ... | reverse complement strand
CCTCGTTGGTGGTGGGGGCGGGGGTTGGCGTGGCCGTTACCACAGGGGTGGGCGTAATGACGGTGTCAAAGCTCTGGCCTCCGTTATCCACCGTAAGGCCGTTGTCGGCGTCCACAACCCGGTCCGGCTCCATATAGCAGGCGGACAGGACCGCCAGCGCGGTTAGAAGCAGCAGGCACAGAGCCGCGCGCTTTCCGATGGACGAATGCTTCATATCGCAACACTCCGTTTCGTTGTTGGATTTGTGGGTTGGCCCGATTGAGTCTGGCTATAGGACAGCTGCCCGGCGCGGGCCGGAACAGCATGGGGATAATTGTTACAATCTCCTTACAAAATTGCGGACATACCGCAAGCTGGAAGGACATGCCTATTGTACAGGGAAATCAACAGAAAATCAATACCTTTTGTTGATCTGCCCATGATGATAACGTACAAAAAAGGCTTTTTCCTGCAAAATGCGTGAAATAATTTTGTTACAATCCTGTTGCTTCAATCGTTTTTTGCGAACGATTCTCCCAGCCGAAGGGAAAAAAGGGCTTTTTCCTTTACCGGCAGGCCCGTTCCCGCGGTCAGCGCCTGGGCGTAATACTCCAGCTGACGGTGGTAACGGGGCCATAAATCCGCGGCGGATGAAACCCGGTCGGTTTTGTAATCCGCCAGCACCCATGCCCCGTCCTCGATAAAGCACAGGTCGATAACGCCCTGCAGCAGGGTGTGAAACGGCTCCTCCACCATCAGGTTGAAGCTCCATTCTCTGTGGACCGTTGCACTTCGCAGCATGCGCCGGCCCAGATCGCTTTCCAGAAAACGGGCCGCCATGGCGCGGTCGCAGCGGGGCGCGTCCTTTTGCAAAATGGAACCGAAGGCCGTCAGCCGTTCCACCTCCCGGCATACATAGGCATATAGCGCTTTGGGATCGCCCACTGCCTGCCGCGCGCCGTCCAGATCAATCAGGCCAAGCAGACGGTGGGTCTGCACACCGGTTTCCAGAGCGATTTCCTCCTTGGGCGGCAGTAAAAAGGCCGGGGCTTTGGGCATATCCTCCAGCAGACGAGGCTTTTGCTGCAATAGCGGATAGCGCTTGACTTCGGCGGTTTCCTCCTCCGTTTCGGGAGCTTGGCCGGTTTCCAGCGCGCGGCACAGGGCGGTTACGCCGGTTTTAAAGGGATGATGGGGCCAGTCCATGGAGCCTAAAAACGGGTCGTCCAACCGCTGATTGGGTAAACGATGCAGACCGTTTTCCAGACGGGTTCCCTGGGGCAGGGTGGGCAGCTGGGGCATAGGCATACGCCGGTTTTGGGCGGTTTGCTTAGTGACTGCCGGGTCCATGTGGATAAACACCTGAAAAAGTGCACTTTTATGTGGAAAACTTGTGGAAACTGTGGGTAACTGGTCTGACAGGTCTGTTTTCCATGGGCAATCTGTGGATAACTCCTGAATGCTGTCCTGAGGGGTGAGGCTTTGCAAAATCCAGTCCAGCATGCTTTTGGCGCTGCGGGCCGCATAAATATCGCTGCCGGCCGCCACGGATTTGCACAGGCCCTCCTGGGTGATTCCGCTCATACCGCCCACCAGCACCAGTCGATTTTTGGCCCGGGTCATGGCTACATACAGCACTCGCGCCCGCTCCGCCCGTTCCGCGTTGCGCTCCCGCAGAGCGATAGCCCCCTGCAGCAGGGTCATGCGGCGGGTGCGGGCCTGTTCGTTCACATAGGCCAGAGAAAAGCCCACATCCCCATGCATGCTGATATCCCGGCTGGCGGCCCGCTTCAGCAGGCTGCCTCCCAGCCCCATGACATACACGGTGGGAAATTCCAATCCCTTGGATTTGTGGATGGTCATAATGCGCACCACATTTTCCCATGGGTTCACAATGGCGGGGCTGGCGTCGTCCCCGGTTTGCTGGGACTGAATCAGCGACTGCACAAAGCCGTGCAGGCCGTCGGTGTGGTTGCGGTCCCAGTCCGAAGCCCGGTGGCAGATCAGCTGCAAATTGGCCTGACGGGCTTTGCCTCCCGGCTGGGCTCCGTAATACAGATACAGCCCGCTGCGGTTTAGAAAGTCCCACAAATAATCCGCCAGGGGCATACTGCGCAGGTAAAACCGTTCCCGCTCCAGCGTATCCAGCGCGTCCCGGCAGGACGCGCGCAGAGGCTCGTCTCCGGTTTCCGCGGCGGCTTGCAGGGCGGACAGGTAGCTGGCCTTGCGTTCCGGCTTAATCAGGCGAACGGCGGCCAGCATCTGCTCCGTAAAATGAAACAGCGGGCTGCGCAGCACGGAAATCAGCGCCAGGTCATTCATCAGGTTATCCATCAGGCTCAGGTATTGAATCAGCTGGGTCACTTCCTCGGAGTGGAAGGTATCGCCCACGCCCTCGCAGTACACAGGAATGCCAAGGCGGCGAAAGGTGGCTTCCACCTTGTCCGCCACGTTTTTGGCGGCGGGCAGCAGCACGGCGATGTCGCTGTATTGCAGCCGTCCGGCTACCTGCCCCTGCGCGTCCACGACCGGGGTATCGATGGTGGAAAGAATATCCCGGGCAATCAGCTCCGCTTCCGCCAGTACGGTGTCCTGACTGCGCAGGTTTTCGGTATTGAGCACATGCACATGGGTTGCCGGGTCGCCTGTGGAGGGTACGCCCGGGTACAGCATGGCGTCCGCGTCGTAATCAATTTCCATGACCCGGCGGTCCATCACATGGGCAAAAACCCGGTTAACGCTGTTTAGCACAGTGGTTTTGGAACGGAAATTTCGGTTCAGAATAATCTTGCGGCAGGGCGCGTCCTCCTGAGGGGAAAAGCGGTTCAGCTTGCCAAGAAACAGCCCCGGCTCCGCCAGGCGGAAGCGGTAAATGCTCTGCTTTACGTCGCCCACATAGAAATAGCTCTGTTTTTCGTCATGGCGCTTCAGGGCGTTCAGGATGGCCTCCTGCAATTCGCTTACGTCCTGATACTCGTCCACAAACACCGCGTCAAATTTTCCGGCCAGTTGCTGGCGCAGATAGGGCTGCCGCAGAATATCCAGGGTCATGTGTTCCAGATCGTTAAAATCAATCATGCCCTGCTCCCGCTTTTCGCCAGTAAATCGGTCGTGAAACAGGTGAACGGCCTTTTGCAGGCCGTGAACGGCAGGGGCCATAATCGCCATGTCGCTCAGGGAGGCGGTGCAGTCCGCGGGAAGCAGCTTTTTTAATTCATCCACCAGTCCTTTGTACCGGTTTCGCAGGTCCTTAAAGGCCTCGGCCAGCTCAGCCTCGTCCTGGGTATCGGGCCTGGCCACGGCAAGACGGGCAAATTTGCACTGGTTCACCCCGTCAATCAGGGTGCGCATGCCTTTTTGACAACAGGCAGACAAATCCTGCAAGGTGATCAGATCGGCGGCCAGGGTTTTCAAATAGGGGGCGGGAAAGGCGGGACGCTGGGAAAGGGCTTCGGCCTGTTTCCACAGCGCCTGCATGGCGTCGGTCATCAAAGCGGCTTCCTGGCAGAAGGACTGCGCCATCGGCTCCTGATCCAGGGCCGCCAGCGTCCAGTGATGATTGGCGTGCCGGTCCAGCCATTCCATGGGGTCTGGCCGGGACAGCAAAAAGCGGTACAGGCTGCCCAGCATTTCCACAATGCTTTTTTCGGGAAATTTGGCGGTCAGGCTTTTAATGTCCGGGTCGATTTTGGCCAGGGTGTAAAGCTGGTCCAGCGTATCGTTCAGACATTCGTCGTACATAGCCTGTCGGGTGCGCTCATCGCACAGGCCGAATTGCGGGTCAATGCCGCAGTGCTGAAAGTTCTGGCGCACTGCCTGCTGACAGAAGGCGTGGATGGTGGAAATTTGCGCCATGGGTACCAGATCCGCCTGACGGGCCAGTCGAGGGTCTGTTTCGCCCAAATCGGTCAGGCGGTTTTTCAGCCGTTCCCGCATTTCTCCGGCGGCGGCGCGGGTAAAGGTGACAATCAGCATTCGGTCGATGCTGCAGCCCCGCTGGGTAATCATTTGCACAATGCGTTCCACCAGCACGGCGGTTTTGCCGCTGCCAGCGGCGGCGGATACCAGCAATTCCGGATTGGTCGCGTCAATGGCCTGCTGCTGTGCCGGGGTAAAGCGCATGGGGAAACCCTCCTTATCTAATAGGAAGAAATGGGTTGTGTGTATTGTACAGCATTTGCACCGCTGATGCAAATGGCTGGTGTTTCACGTGAAACAATGGGGTGAAAGGAAAGAATAAAATGTTTCACGTGAAACATAAATAAAAAAACGCGAAAAAACAACACCAGAAGGGCGTACTTGAGTTTCCCCGCCAACGGTGTTATAATAACGCCGTTTCCAAATTTTTAACTGTGCATGAGGAGGACTGCCAAATGCCAACCACCTCGTTTGATGTGGAATCCATCAAAAATAGCATTGTGGGCAAACTGCAACGTTATTACGGCGTAACCGTGGCGGACGCCACCCCCCAGCAGCTGTACCGGGCCCTGGCCAGTACGGTGCGGGACCAGATTATGCAAAAGTGGATGATTTGCCGCAAAAACCGCAAAACGGAAGGCCGCAAGATGGTCTATTACCTGTCCGTAGAGTTTTTGACCGGCCGCAGCCTGAATTGCAACCTGATCAACCTGTGCAGCCAGCAGGACTACATGAAGGCCCTGAAGGAACTGGACATTGATATTATGAAGGTTCTGCCCGAGGAGCCGGAACCCGCGCTGGGCAACGGCGGCCTGGGCCGACTGGCCGCCTGCTTTCTGGACAGCCTGTCCAGCCTGAATATTCCCGCCATGGGCTGCACCATTCGTTACGAATACGGCCTGTTCCGTCAAAAGCTGGTGGAAGGCCAGCAGGTGGAGCTGCCGGATAACTGGCTGCAAAACGGCAACGTGTGGGAAATCGCCGCCACCGAGGATACCTGTACGGTGGAGTTTAACGGCCATATCGAGGAATATGAGGAGGATGGCCGGCGCGTTTTCAAGCTGGTGGATACCTACCAGATTGACGCGGTTCCCTACGATATGCCGGTGGTGGGCTACAACAACAACTGTGTGAACACCCTGCGTACCTGGAGCGCCCGCAGCCGGGAAAGCATCGACCTGCACCATTTTGGCGAGGGCGAATATATGAAGGCCATGGAAGAAAAGCAGATGGCCGAGGTCATTTCCAAGGTGCTGTACCCGGAGGATAAGCATTACGAGGGCAAGCAGCTGAGGCTGCGCCAGCATTACTTCTTTACCAGCGCCACCCTGCAATACGCCCTGAAACAGTTTAAAAAGCAGTATGGCAACAACTTTGACCTGCTGCCGGACAAGTGCGTGTTCCATATCAACGACACGCACCCCGGTCTGGCCATTCCGGAAATGATGCGCCTGCTGATCGACCAGGAGGGCCTTTCCTGGGAAATGGCCCAGCGCATCACCAGCCGCTGCATGGCCTATACCAACCACACCGTTATGCAGGAGGCGCTGGAACGCTGGCCCATCGATATGATGAAGCAGACCCTGCCCCGCATTTACATGATTCTGGAGGAGCTGAACCGCCGGGTCTGCGAGGAGCTGTTCAAAAGCTACCCGGACCAGTGGGAGCGCATCGGTCATATGGCCATCATCGGCTATGGTCAGGTGCATATGGCGAATTTGTGCGTGGCGCTGTGCTACAGCGTAAACGGCGTCAGCCAGCTGCACGGCAAAATTTTGCAGGACAGCCTGTTCCATGACTATTACCTGATCAACCCCAAAAAGTTCAGCGCCATTACCAACGGCATCACCCACCGGCGCTGGCTGGTGGCGGCCAACCCCGGCCTGACCCAGCTGATTACCGACGCCATTGGCCCCGGCTTTATTCAGGACGCGGAAAAGCTAAGCGACCTGACGCCCTTCGCCGACGACGCGGCCTTCCGCCAGAAGTTTGACCAGGTGAAGAAGCAGAACAAGCAGCGCCTGCAAAAGCTGGTCAAGCTGCGTCAGGGCATCGATATCGATACCGATTTCATCTTTGACACCCAGGCCAAGCGCCTGCACGAGTACAAGCGGCAGATGCTCAACGCCCTGCACATTCAGGTGCTGTACAACCGCATTGTGGAGGACCCGTCCTTTACCATGCCGCCCAGGCTGTTCCTGTTCGGGGCCAAGGCCGCGCCCGGCTACATGCGGGCCAAGCAGATCATTCGCTACATCAACGCTCTGGCGGATTTGATCGACAAGCACCCCCGCGCCCGGCAGATGCTGAAAATTGTGTACATTGAAAATTACGATGTTTCCACCGCCGAGGTGCTGATTCCCGCCAGCGAAATCAGCCAGCAGCTGTCCACCGCCGGCAAGGAGGCCAGCGGCACCGGCAACATGAAATTCATGATGAACGGCGCGATTACCCTGGGCACCATGGACGGCGCCAATGTGGAAATCTGCGACCAGGTGGGTATGGATAACATTTATATCTTCGGTATGCGCGCCGACACGGTGGAAAGCATGTATGCCGAGCGCAACTACAACCCCATGTCCATTTATGAAAACAACCACGAAATCCGCACGGCCATGAACCAGTGGCTGGACGGCACCCTGTTCCCCAACGAGCCTCTGGCCATGCAGGACTTGTACCACACCCTGCTGATGGGCGACTGGGGCAGTATGCCGGACAGCTACTTTGTACTGAAGGACTTTGGCAGCTATTCCATGGCGAACCGGCGCATGATGGCGGATTACGAAAACCGGGACAAGTGGCTGCGTATGGCGATACTGAACACCGCTAAGTCCGGTTACTTCTCCTCCGACCGCACCATTGCGGAATACGACGCACGCATCTGGCACACCAAAGCATAAACGGCGGGGTTTCTGCCAGTTGAACGCAATGCAAAGGGCTTTCCCGGAAGGAAAGGCCTTTTGTGTTGCGTTCATGCTGGAGACGCAAAAAGTACTGTCCGCAAACCCTTATAAAATAAGGGTTTCAGAGTGGACGGCCACCAGGGACCTTTGAAATAAATTTACACGGGGAAAATACTCGTATGGGCAAATGAAAACGCCTCTCATTGACACGTGTAGTTCAGTGCACTGCAAAGCCTTGCAAATCAACGGTTTGCGGATCACCTCTTGCCAGTCCCTGCCGCTTGTGCTATCCTATGACCAGCATTACCCGAAGGAGGTCTATGGATGAAGCAGAAAAAAAATCTGTGGCAGGTGATCAAGTTCACCTTGTTTTCCGCCAGCGCCGGAATCATTCAGATGGCGGCTTTTACCCTGCTGGAAACCCTGTGCAAGCTGCCCTACTGGCCCAGCTACCTGATTGCGCTGGTGGCAAGCGTGTTATGGAACTTTACCTTTAACCGGCGGTACACCTTCCGCAGCGACAGCAACGTGGCCAAAAGCATGCTGCTGGTGGCGGCCTACTACGCGGTGTTTACCCCGCTGAGCACCTGGTGGGGCCATGCCCTGACCCTTGCCGGTTGGAATGATTTTCTGGTGCTGGCGCTGACCATGATCATTAATTTTGTCACGGAATTTTTGTTCCAGCGGTTTGTGGTGTACCGGGGCCAGATTGATACCAACGACGTAGCCCGCCGCTCGGAAGAAAAACGGGAGGCGTAATCCTTGCAGAAAAGCACAATCAAAAAAGCGTTGTCCGTGGCGCTGTTTCTGGTGTTGATCGCCCTGCTGGGGTACTACCTGTACCGCAACCGGGACGAGCTGCTGGCGCTGCTCAAGCTGGATGTGCCCACCGTGGCCTGGATATTGTTGCTGGCGCTGGGAGCCTGCGTAGCCAACTGCGTTTACCATAAGCTGATTTTGGATACCTACCACATGCCCCTCCAGCCCATCGACTGGCTGGGAGTGGTGTTTGTGGCCAACGTGCTGGCGTTTGTGCTGCCCCTGCGGGCAGATTTGGTGTTTTCCGCCACCTATTACAAACGCACCAAGGGACTGGCCTATGTGAAAAGCGTCAGCGTGGCGGCGGGCAATATTATCTTTGGCGTTTTATTTGCCCTGATTCAAATGCTGGCCGCCCTGATCTGCACCGGTCTGCTGGAGGGTCAATGGCCCGCGGTGCTGTGGCTGGTGTGGGGCGGCTGCACGCTGGCGGTTGGCGTGTTTATCGCCTTTTCCCTGTTCTTTCAGGATCGCATGCCCAAATGGCTGACCAAGTACAAAAAAATACAGGATATCGTGACGGGGTTTAACGATCTGCTGCGAAACCGCGCCCTGCTGTGGAAGCTGCTGGCCTGCCTGACGGTGAATAACCTGCTGCATCTGTTTTTGTTTATGGCCTGCTTCAGGGCCATCGGCATGAACGTGACCATTTATCAGGCATTGTTTTACAACAGCGTGAACCGGCTGTGCAGCCTGGTTGCCATTGTTCCCAATAACCTGGGCATCCGGGAGGCGGTGATGGGCGCGTCCTCCAAGCTGATGGGGGATTTGTTCCAAAGCGGCGTTGTGGTATCGCTGCTGCACAGCGCGGCCCTGATGGTGGTGTATATTGTGGCAGGCGGCTGCTTTGCCTATCCGGTGTGGAAGCGCTGGAAGGCCGCGCCCGCTTTGGAAAAAACGGAATGAAATGGCTTTATCAAAAAAAACTCGCCCAGGCGGCGAGTTTTTTTGAATGAATTCTCTTCACTTTTGCGGCACAATCTCCAGCCAGTATCCATCCGGGTCCTTGATAAAGTAAATGCCCATTTCCGGGTTTTCATAGCAGATGCAGCCCATTTGGGCGTGCAGGTTATGGGCGGCCTGTAAATCGTCCGTGGCAAACGCCAGGTGAAATTCCTCATCACCCAGATTGTAGGGCGTCGTCCGGTCCTTCAGCCAGGTCAGCTCCAGCTGAAAGGCTTCGCTGTCGTCAGCCAGGTAGACCAGGATAAAATCAGGCGTTTCCCTGCGGCGAACCTCATGCAGGCCCAGCGCCGTCTGGTAAAAGGTCAGGGACTGCTTCAAATCCAGCACGTTAAAATTCTGATGAATCATACGAAACATGGCTGTTTCCTCCTTTATTGAATGTCCACCGGCAAATCCGTATCGGCAAAGGGATCGTCCTCCGGATTCATATCCATATCCGAACGGCGGGCCGGGGTGGGGGGCAGGTCGTCAAAATCCTTCGGCGGCTCAATGATGTGGATATCCAGCAGCGTATCGGAAAAGGTCAGGTTGGCCACCACGCCCGGTCTGGTCAGGGCCAGCACCTCGGTCTGCGGGGTACGGGCACGCCGGGCAAAATCCACGGCCACCTCCGGCCGGTCCTGAAAATGCATGGGAATAAAGACCCGCGGCTTCATGGTCAGGATAAAGTGGTTGGCCCCCGCGTCGTACATCAGCCCCTGGCGGGGGTCCACCGGGAACATGGCAACGTCGATATGCTCGCCCTTCAAGGGCTCGATGGCCTCGTAGTAGGCGTTTTCCGCCGCCTCAATCTCCCGCAGGGTGCTTTCCTGCCGCCAGTGCCACAGGTTTAAATCTCCCGCGTGAAAAATGCTGATGCCATAGGCCTGCACCAGAAAAGCCACGCCCAAATCTGTGCTTTGGTAGGCCTTTACGGTAATATCACGGGTCAGCTCCCGGGTTTGCAGGGGGGCGATGCGTTTGCCGCGGGTGCCTACAGGCATGTCGCTGGATACAATGTAGGTGATGGGCAGACTCTCGGCTTCCCAAGTGAAAACCACCGGGTCCAGATGATCCGGATGGGCGTGGGAAATAAACACAAAGATTTGCTCAAAGGAGCGCAAAAAGGCGGGAGTGATTCGTCCAACCTGAGCCAGATCACGCTTTTCCCCCTCCCAGTAATCAAAAACCAACAGGGTACTGCCCACTTGAACGGAAAAACCGCTGTGGTAATGGTAGATGATCTTTAATTGTTTGTTCATTGAAAAAGACGCCTCCAAATCAAAAAATCAATTGCAATACGGCTTCCCCGGCTGTATCGGGAAGAATATATTACAAAAAGATGAATCTTGAAATCGAGGCGTCAATGGCTGAATGCTGGACATATTCCCAAGCATTGCAGCGCAAGGGCTTTTGCAACACGACATGAAGTATAGCATAGCCGCAACCTTCTGTCAACCAAAACGCATACTTCCGCAATAGATGACAAATAAAGCTGAAATATTCCATTCATGGATAGAGAAAAGCCCGCCACAGAAGCGGGCTTTTCAGCTTGTCCAAGAACCCACGTTGGGGAGCTGTCAGAGGGAACGTAGACCCTCTGACTGGAATCATATCGCCTGACCTGCGGTCGGGCGGGGGGAGTTTTCGACTCTGCCGTTTTGAAAAGTTATGCCCGCTTTGGAACAATTTGCCCCTGACTTTTCAGGATGCAGTCCGCGGGCACTACGCCCCGCACGCTGCTCAGGGGATAAATCTGGCTGCGCCGACCCACCACGGTGCCCGGGTTCAGCACGCTGTTGCAGCCAACCTCCACAAAATCACCCAGCATAGCGCCCATTTTCTTCAGCCCGGTAGCGATGGACTCCTCCTGAGCACGCACGGTTACCGGGGAATGGTCGCTTTTCACGTTGGAGGTAATGGACCCGGCCCCCATGTGGGCCCTGTAGCCCAAAATGCTGTCGCCCACATAGTTGTAATGGGGCGTCTGCACGTTGTCAAACAGAATCACGTTTTTTAATTCCACGCTGTTGCCCACCACGCAGTTGGCCCCTGCCAGCGCGCTGCCACGTATAAAGGCGCAGTGCCGTACCTCCGTTTCGGGGCCGATGATGCAGGGCGCGCCCAGATACGCCGTTGGGGCCACAACCGCTGTGCGGTGCACCCATACCTGAGGGCTGACCTGCTGGTAGTCATCGCTCAGGGTTTGGCCCAGCGCAACGATCATATCTTTGATTCCCGCCAAAGCCTGCCATGGATAGACAAAGCCCCGCAGATAGTCTGCGGCAAGGGTATGGGTCAGGTCGAACAAATCCAGGGTTGTAAGCATTGTCGGCTCCTTTCTGTCACAGCTGGGTACCAGATACCAGCAGACTCACAAACATGCCCAGCGTCCACAGCCCAAAGCAAACCCACTTGACGCAGGCCAGCAGGCCGGATACCCGGCTAAGCCCCGGGGTGATACGGCGGTACAGCCTGAGCAGGCAAAGGCTTTCCGCCATACCCAGCAGGCTGCGCAGGGCGGCCAGAACGTACATGGCCATGCGTACCGGCTGAATATGGGCCGTGTTGTGCGCCACCGCCGCCAGAGCGGGGCACAGACACATCTCCAAAGCCAGACTCAGCAGCAGATAGGTTCGCGCTACCGGAGCGCCCTTTTCAAAGCATGCATCAAGCATCTGCTCATTATACTTCATGCGCAGATTGGGCCATTCGTTCAGGGTCAGGCCGGGCCGCCTGGACAAACGGGCCATGGCAAACACCAGCGCCGCCGACAGCGTTAGACTGGCGTAGGAAAGAATTTTCCAGACCAGCGGACTCATCGGCCTGCCTCCAGACCCACGCCCAAACGGGTGCAGGGCGCGTCGCCGCTCATCAGATCGGCAATATGGTAGCGGGCGTGACCGATTACCACATTGGCCCCGTTTTCCACAGCCCGTATGGCAAAGTCCAGCTTGGCCCGTGCGCCGTTGGCGCCGGCCCGGCTTGCTCCGCTGCAATGCTGCATCAGCTCCTGCACCTTTGCCCGCACATCCTCCAGGGTATCGCCGGTTACCAGACGCACCAGAGTGGAGGGGTCGTCCTTATCCAGATAAATGCCGTCCGTGCTGGTGAGCAAAATCAAATTTCTGGCCCCCACCAGCTGGGCGATTACGCCCGCCGTTTCATCGTTATCCACGCATTCCACCACCGTGTCCCCATGGGCGCGGCGGCTGGCCAGCTCCATCTTGCGCACTTCCTCATCGCTGACAGGGTCGTTGTAGTTCACAATGGGAATCACGCCCTGGTCCGCCGCCCGGCGCAAAAGGCGGTGAATGTGCTCCCTGCGGGGCGGGTCGTTAAAGTGGTTGTGCTCCACCAGCACCTGACGAATGCCGTATTCCGGATGCACAAACTGGCGGTAGGCGTTCATCAGAATGGTCTGCCCCTGAGCGGCGTAGTCCACCTTGTCCTCCTCGGGCAGGCCGCCCAGCTCGCGCCCGGTGCGGTGCATGTAATCCAGCCGGCCAATTTCCACAGCGCCGCTGGTAACCAGAATCATGCCGGGCCGCAAATCGCCGCCCAGACGTTGAAACACGTTATAGTCTATGGCGTTTTCACCCTTTTGAATCAGCGCCATGCTGCCGATTTTAACCACAATGTCCAGCTTCATGACTGTTCCTCCGTCAGTACGTTCATCCATTTGCGGCTTTGAAAGTGGGGAATGCCAATGGCCACCTTGATGGCCTCCTCCACAAAGGTACACAGGTACACATAGTTCAGCGGCCAGTGGAAAACCAGAGCCGCCAGCCCTGTCAGGGGCACACCCACCAGCCACAGGGTGCCCACGTCCAGCACCATGCTGAACAGAGTGTCGCCGCCGCTGCGCAGAATGCCCACAATGTTGATGGTGTTAAAGGCGCGGAACCAGATGGTAGCCCCGCCGATCATCAAAATGGTCTGCGCCTGCTGGCGCACCTGGTCCGACAGCCCGCCGAACACGCCCACCAGCGGCTTGCGGATGAAAATGACCAGCACGCCCAGCAGAATGCCAATGCATACCGCCCCGGCCAGCAGCCGTTTGCCGTACAGGTACGCCTGGTCCCGGTCCCCGGCGCCCAGGGTTTTGCCAATAATAATGGCTGTGGCGTTGGACAGAGCGAACACCGCCACCCACACCAGGTCGTTGATGGTGGCACAAACGCCCATGGTAGCTACGGCCACATCGCCCATGCGGCCATAGTACACACTGTAAATGGTAACGCCAATGCCCCACAGGCCCTCGTTGATAATCACCGGCAGAACGGTTTTCATAAACCGGCCAAAGAAGCCCTTTTCCCGGCACAGCCATTCCCGGGGTTTGGCCCCGGCGGGCAGGCGCAGCCCGTAGGCAAAGCTCATGTTCATCAGCATGGACACGGCGGCGGACAGCACCGTAGCGATGGCGGCGCCCTGCGCGCCCATGGCGGGCACGCCGAAATGACCAAAGATAAACACCCAGTTAAAGAAGGTATTCACCCCGATGCTGACAAAGCCGGAAAGCATGGGCAGCCAGGTTTTTTCGCCCGCCTTGATGGTGATGGCAAACACGTTATCCACCGCGGTAAACAGGTAGCCGAACACAACGATGGACAGGTACCGGACCGCCTGTTCAAAGCTCTCGCCCGGCTGCAAAAACAGGCCCACAATCTGCCGGGGAAACAAAAGCCCCGTGCAGAAAAACAGAAACGCCACCACCAGCGAACAGCCAAGGGTAACGCCCATGGCCTGCCGCATGCGCCGCACGTCCCGCGCGCCCCAGTACTGGCTTAAAAAGATGGAACCCCCTGTAGCCGTGCCAAAGCAGAACAGGTTAAACATAAACGTAAAGCGGTTGGCCTGGGTTACGCCGCTGTACGCCGCGTCGCCCAGGGCGCTGACCATCAGCCCGTCCACAATGTGCAGGGACGCGGCCACCAGCTGCTGAATCACCATGGGCAGGGCAATCATCAGCACATTTTTGGCGAAGGGCTTGTCCCAATGCAGACAGTCCGCCAAAAACCGAAGCGCCCGCCCCGGGGCGCAAATTTTGCGTTGCATAAAACCTCCCATAAATCATTAAGACTCTCTGGTATGATACAAAGGGATACGATAAAAGTCAAGCACCGGGATTTATGCAGCCAGGTATAGAAATTTTCGCTCAATCGTTGTACAATAATGATATCAATCAAAACAGGAGGATTGATCCGACATGAAACGTGTATTCCTGGTTGTTTTGGACAGCGTAGGGGCGGGCTATCTGCCGGACGCTGCGAAATACGGCGATGTGGGGGCCAATACCCTGGGCCATATCATTGAGCAAAAGAACCCGGCGCTGCCGAATATGTACAACATGGGGCTGGGACTGCTTCCCGGCCTGGGCGGACACAAGCCCCAAAACCCCGCGGGCGCGTATGGCCGCGCCATTGAGGTATCCGCGGGCAAGGACACCACCACCGGCCACTGGGAAATGGCGGGCGTGCGGCTGGATAAGCCCTTCCCCACCTATCCCAACGGCTTCCCCAAGGATGTGATCGACCAGTTTGAGGCGGCCATCGGCACCAAGGTGCTGGGCAATTACCCGGCCAGCGGCACGGTGATTCTGGACGAGCTGGGCGAGGAGCATATGCGCACCCGTTATCCCATCGTGTACACGTCGGCGGACAGCGTGTTCCAGATTGCCTGCCACGAGGATATTTACACCGACGAGCAGCTGTACGACATGTGCCGCAAGGCGCGGGCCATTTTGCAGGGCGACCACGCGGTGGGCCGGGTCATTGCCCGCCCCTTTACCGGCCCGGGCAAGGGACATTTTGTACGCACGCCCCACCGGCGGGATTTTTCGCTGCCGCCTACGGGCAAAACCATCCTGAACGAATTGCAGGACAATGGCATTTTTACCATGGGCATTGGCAAAATTGAGGATATTTTCTGCATGAGCGGCATCGCGGAAAGCGACCATGCCGCCGGAAACCCCGCCTGTGTGGATGCCATGGTCAAGCATATGCGCCGGGATTTTAACGGCCTGATGTTTGTGAATCTGGTGGATTTTGACTCCGTATACGGTCACCGCCGGGATGTGCAGGGCTACGCTGACGCGCTGGCGTACTTTGACGCGCGCCTGCCGGAAATTCAGGCCCTGATGCATGACGACGATTTGCTGATTCTGACGGCGGACCACGGCTGCGACCCAACGTATACCGGCACGGATCACACCCGTGAATATGTGCCCATTCTGGCGTGGAGCCCCCGCATGACCGGCGTGACGGATCTGGGCACCCGGTCCACCTATGCGGATATTGCCGCCACCATTTCCGACTGGTACGGTCTGAGCGAACGGTTCGGCGCACAGTCCTTTGCCGGTCTGCTGAAAGCATAAGGAGGATTTTTGCATGGATAACAAGGCTTATCTGGAAAAAATCGACACCGCGGCCAGGGCCATTGAGGCCGCCTGCGGCCGGGCGGATATTGCCGTGGTGCTGGGCAGCGGCCTGGGCGGCTATGTGGAGGCGCTGGAAGACGCCAAATCCATTGCCTATAAGGATATTCCCGGTTTTCCCGTATCCACCGTGCCCGGCCACGAAGGCCGCTGGTGGACCGGCAGGCTGCACGGCAAAACCGTGTGCATGATGCAGGGCCGCGTTCACGCCTACGAGGGCTACGACCTGCGGGACGTAACCATGCCCATTCGGGTCATGCAGCGCCTGGGCGTAAAGCTGCTGATTCTGACCAACGCGGCGGGCGGCGTTAACACCAGCTTCCATCCCGGCGATTTGATGGTGATTACCGACTTTATCAACCTGTCGGGCAAAAACCCTCTCACCGGCCCCAATCTGGACGAATTTGGCCCCCGCTTCCCGGATATGTGCCAGGTATACGACCGCTCCCTGCAGCAGCTGGCCTTTGACGTGGCGAAGGAAAAGGGCATCGCCCTGCAAAAGGGCGTATATTGCTGGATGAACGGCCCCAGCTTTGAATCCCCGGCGGAAATTCGCATGTGCCGCGTATTGGGCGCCGACGCGGTGGGTATGTCCACCGTGCCGGAAAGCATTGTGGCCAACCATGGCGGTATGCGCATTTTTGGCGTCAGCTGCATTACCAATATGGCCGCCGGTATTTTGGACCAGCCCCTGACCCACGAGGAGGTTATGGAAACCGGCGATCGCGTGAAGGAAACCTTCCGCGCCCTGATCGACGGCGTAATTGAAAAAGCCTGAGGGGCATTGTCAAAAAGGGTTTTCCAGACAAGGAAAGCCCTTTTCTTATCCCCCAAAATGAAGGAGAAGAACCCACCGGTACCCAACCTCATCTCCCCGCATAGAGAAGAAACACCCTGCCGTTTGATTTTTCGTGTCCGAAAAGATCAAACGGCGGGGTGCCTGTGCCATCACCCAAGCCCTGCGGGCCTTTAGGCCCGCAGTCCGGGGTGCAGGGGCACTGCCCCTGGAAATCCCTTTTCATATCCACAAAAATGAAGGAAAAGAACCCATTCCCGGCACCCAACCTTATCCTCGCATAGATAGCAAACACCCCGTCGTTTGATTTTTCGTGTCCGAAAAGATCAAACGGCGGGGTGCCTGTGCCATCACC
>ERZ1026860.945-NODE-945-length-16222-cov-6.485371_pt1 | contig 16222 bp, 14 predicted proteins | sample MGYA00380160_ERZ1026860 | MGnify/ENA primary metagenome ERZ1026860 (study PRJEB33269, sample SAMEA4719796) | human gut metagenome | biome: human-associated habitat; feature: organic feature; material: feces | place: Cameroon | collected 2013-10 ... | reverse complement strand
ATGCCCTGCGGCCCCCGAATATTCACCGTCGCCGGGTTCGTTTTCCCGTCCGCGTTTGTCCAGCTGAGATCCCCGGATTCCGATACAGACGGGGTAAACGTTGTGCCATCCTTGCCGTCTGCGCCCTTTGCGCCCTGCAGCGGACCATTGTTTACCCACTTCTTTCCTATCGCATCCCAGATGTAGATATCATACGGTTCTGCCGTGCCCACGCCGTAAGCGTCGCCTGCCGCCGGGCTCGTCACCGCCGCCTGCAGTGCTGCCACCGTCGCATAATAGCCCTTGACGATAAAGCCCTGGCCTGTTTCCCCCTTCGGCCCCTGCGCACCCTGTGCGCCGCGTTCTCCCTGCGGGCCCTTGATGCTGACGGGCGCTGGATTGTCCTTGCTCCCGTCGTTCATCCAGCTGATTACACCTTCGGCAGAAACCGTCGGCGTGAACGTCACGCCGTCATTGCCGGCTGGGCCCTGCGGCCCTTGCGGCCCGGTTTCTCCCTGCAGGCCGCGCGGTCCCTGTTCGCCCTGTGGCCCGGTCTCGCCCTGGATGCCTTGCTTTCCCTGTTCCCCCTGCGGGCCTTTCTCGCCTTGCGGGCCAGTCTCGCCGGTTGCACCCTGGATGCCCTGCGGGCCCTGTTCTCCAGTGTCTCCCTTCGGCCCCTGAATGCCCTGCTCGCCCTGCGGGCCGGTTTCGCCCTGTGGCCCGGTATCGCCTTTTGGTCCTTGAGCCCCTGTTTCACCTTGTGGACCGCGCTCACCCTGGGGGCCAGTGTCGCCTTTATCTCCCTTATCTCCTTTATCACCTTTAAGTGCGTTTTGCACTTGCATGGCTGCCGAATTAGGGGAAACAGCCATGTTCAGCCTTTGTTTAAATACCGCATCTGACATATCGTTCCTCCTAAAGCAGTTCTTCTACATCAACAACTGCGATTTCTGTTGCGCGTGAGTTCCCATTTTCATCTGTAAATGTTAACTGGCAGCGAGCTGGGCGGACAGTCAAGCTGTCCGCGTCAGCCTTTGGAACCTCTACAGTAAAATGTGTCGCGTCAGAAACTGTCGGTGTGTAGGTTTTCAACCACGCATCACCTTGCACAAGTTTAAAATTGAGATCGGCACATTGTGTCAAATCAACACCGCGCATCGTGATATACAGGACGTTTTTAATCTTCTGTACCATTGGATACCCCCTATCTGAGCCTGTCCCAAATTTTCTTCTTGGTGTTGTCGGCGTAATCGCTCATGCTGATAGCGATACCGAACTTCTGCTCCTGCGTCAGATCTGTGGTGTTCAGATAGTCGCAGAACCATGTCCACGTGTTCTTATAACCAGCCGCTTTGCGTTCTTCCTCGCTTGGCCGGCCTTCATACTCGACGATCGCGTCAATGTAATCTGCCATCTTCGCGCCCGTGTCCCGGACGTTTTTTGACCAGCCCGCCTGATACGAAGGTGTCAGCTCGCTCTTTGCGTCGGCTGTTTTGATGTTGCCCTTGCGAAGCTGCTCTGCCAGATAGCTGTAGGTCTTAACACTGTCAGAGTAGAAGCCCATGCGGACAGCAGATTTCTGATCGTCCGTCCAGCTCTGTTTGTCGAGCCATGCGTCGAACTGGTCTTGCGCGCTGCTCGTGACCTTGCCGTCTTCGTCCTTGACATCCTTCATCCCGGCATGGGCGTTTGCCGCCTGCAGCGCCATTTCCGGCGTTACCTTCGCGCCCCGGCCGAAGCGATCGTATGCCATGACCTCCTTGTCGCTCAGAACAGCCAGCGCCATTGCATCGTTGAGCTCGCCATGCCGGTATGCTTTCAGATACTCGTCGGCTTTCGTCCCGCTCTTGTTCGTGTCGGTATAGCGGGATTCGATAGCCTTGTCCATAAAGTACCGCGCAAGCTCCTTGCTGTCCTTGTCCGCAAGCTCCTTCTGCGTCTCGTTCAGCTCGCCGCCATACTTGGCAGCCTCGACCGCCGAGAAGTAGGTATTCGCCTTTTCCTTCGCAGAGTTGAAAAGCTCGTCAGACAGGCCGACATAGTCAGCGCCGCCGAACTGCCGGTCGACGTCAGAAAGCTGTTTCTGCGTCTCCGGAGACAAATAGTGCTGCGCTTTGACGGCGGCGGAGATCAGCGCGTTGTTGCGCTCCGCGCCGGACTTCTCCAAGATCTTCTGCGCGGCGCTGTCCATCTCGTAGCCGATACCTAGACTGTCGCGGGCCTGTTCCTTCGCGGTGTCCTTAGCCTGCTGCAGGATCTCGGCTTTCATGCTGCCCGGCATGGCCTTGTAGTTCTTGTCGTTCATGAGCGAGGTCACGGCGGCGGAATATGCGTCGCCGTATGCTTTCTGGTACATGCTGCGCTGCTCGAACGTCAGGCTGATAGCTTCCCCGTCGACCTTCAAAGAGCGCGGGGCAGTGCGGTCAGGATACAGAGAGGTGTTCGTCGCCTCGCTGATTTTCTCGATCTCAGAGGATACCACGTCCGGCTTGTACGTTGTGACGTTTCCGGGATTGATATTCCGGTTCATGAAGTTGCGGATGCCGCCCTCGTTCTTGACCGGATTTCCCCAGACGTCCGTCTTCGCCGGAAGCGTTTCCCGCAGGCCGGGAATGGACGCCTTTGCGTTGTCGATCGCCTGCTGCCAGACGTTATCCGAGGAATAGGCGTTCCGCTCCGTATCATCGAGTCCCTGCGAAATGCCGCGCAGTGAGTTCGGGATCACACTGGAAAGCTGGTTTGCAGCGTATTTCTGCGCTGCATCCAGAACCTTACCGCCCGGCGTGCTGGCCGTGCTGTATTCGTAATTATTCGCAACGTCTTGAAATGTGGACATGACCGGTGTATCAAGTACGGACTGCAGTGCACCGGAAAGCGAGTTGCCGAGCACACGCCCGGCCGTCACGCCAGCCTCACTGCGGATGTCGTCTGCAATGAGCGCGCCGGTCGTGAGCTGCGCGTTGAGCGGGTCCAGGAAACCGATGGAAAGCAGCTGGTCACCCGCCTGCCATTGCGCGCTTTCCCCGCGCAGATCCCGCAGAGCCGCGCTGATATTGAGCTGCGTGCCGTCAAGGCCGTGCGTCTTGCCAAGCGCGTCCTTGTTCTTGTCGTCATCGTCGCCGGTGACTTTCAACCAGCCGCGCAGCGCGCCCGCCGCCGCAATGGCGATCATACCGGAGCCGGTCAGCGCACGGCCTACGCCCTGCACCGCCTTTGCCTGCTGAGCCGCAGTCAGGTTTCCCTTCTTCGCGGAATCAAGCATATTGATGAAATCTGCTGCGGAAACGAGCAGCCCGGCTGGGGAATACTCGATCGCCCGTGCACCGAGGTTCGACTGGACCTGCGCAAACGGGAGCATGATGTCGCCCGCGCCGATATCGCCGATATGCGCCTTGTTGAGCGCGTTCCGGACGCCGATTGCAGCGTCGGACAGGACACTCTTGTCCTGAAAGGTTCTGTAAAGTGCTTCCTGCTCGCCCGCGTTGCGCAGAGAATCGTCCTTGATTTTGCCCTTTTCATAGAGCCGGTCAATGCTCTGCTGAACGCTTGCTTCAATGCCGCCCTTCTGGAATTCGTCAGTCGCGTTCAGCGTATAGCCCTCATACGCTTCCCAGACAGACATGAGTTTCGAGAACACACCGCCGGACATTTTAAAGGTGCGATTTGCGGTGTTCTCATACTTGCCCGCGCCACCGGACGTATCGACGTCAAGACCGACCTCCATGCAGGCACGGGCAAGACCGTCCATAGATCCCTTGCGCTTCGCTGCCGAGGCCCAAGAGGCGTCGCCAGCGACGCTGCGCGTTCCAGTGATTGTGGAGACCAGCATATCAAGTGGAACGGAGATATTCCGCGCCACACTGTCAATGGGGTCAAACACGTTGTTGGAAACAAGGTTCCGCATGACAGTCGAGACCTTCGACAGCATGCCCATGCGGCGAACCGTTTTGACCTTCTCAGTAGCGGAGACAGCGCGCGTATCTGCCGCGATATTGTAAATACTGTCAGCCGCAAATGTTTTCAGAAAATCAAGGTTTTCGCCGCTGCCACTCTGTGCTTCTGCCTTGGCATAGTTCGCAATGCGATTCATAGCCCAGTTCACAATAGCTGGGGTCTTATTGCCAATGAGGGTACCAGTCTGCCGGGCCGTGCTGGCGCTCTTGATGATATCGACCAGATCATTGACGTTGACCTTCGCATTTTCCTGCCCTGTGCCGACCGCCGCGTCGTACTTCTGCGCAAGCGCATTGACACGGTTCATGATCTCGGCCTTATTGGTCTTCTTCGCCGCGCGTTCCAGCGCCGCAGAAGCGTCCGCGACGATGCCGCCGCCGGTCTGCCGGGAGTATTTGGCATACGCCTGCAGCGCCTGGCCAGCTGCCGTGCCGTGCGCGGAGACCTCTTTGCGCCAATTGGAATATTCCGTCCAGTCGCCGGTCTGCTCCGCTGCCCTGCGGTAGTTGTCGAGGATCGTCATGCCCATGTCGACCTCTTCACCGCTCCAGTTGTGCTTCCCGCGCAGCTCCGCCATTTCCCCGGCGTAGTCCTGCGCCAGCCGCAGTCGGGCATTGTCAAGGCTCTTTGCCTCAGAAATGGTGTCGTATAGGATAGGTGTGCGCTGCGATTCCGGCACATTCCAGTCCGCTTCCATGCTGCCGATGGTGTTGCTCTGCGTCTGAGACTGCTTCGGCACGGATTCAAACTGGCTGCGCATTGCACCCATATCGTTTGACGGAGAGCTCTGGTCTGTTGTTTGTTCTGGTGTGGCGGAATTTCTATTTACTTCTACGTTTGTTATAACGTCCCCTGCGCCGTTTTCTGCTGCACCATGCGCCATTTGCTGTGTGGTCTGGCCCGCGGGCTGTGTGGGCACCGCAAGCGCCTCACCACGGCTTGCGTTCTGCACAGCCTGGTCGAGCAATATGTCCTGTGTATTCTGACTTCTGCCAAGATGTTCGTTGACGTCATAGTTTGTAAACTGCCCAAGCGTGGTCAGATTTCCCATGGTGCCAGAGATTGCTCCAACAAGAAAATCGTACAATGAATTTGCAGCTACTTCTTTCGCGGAATCTGGTTCTTTTCCATAAATACGCGGCAACTGCCATTCCATCCAGTCGCCAATCAGTTCTTCCAGTCCCTCACCTGCGGCACTGGTCATGAACTGAGCTGCCCCGCCAAGCAGACGTTTTCCGGTATCTGTGCTTGCCAGTTTATCTACTGCTCCAGCTACTGCCTTTTCGACATAATCATCAAATGAACCTTTACCATAGGCTTTGCTCTGCAGCCCGGCAATATTGAACATCTTTTCAGTAAAGACCTCTTTTGCCGCCATTGCGCCGCCATATGTCAACTGTTGTGCAAGATCCGCGCCGTCGTTTCTGGCCTGCTGTGTTCCTCCGCCGAATGCCCGGAATGCGAACGGGATCATGCTTCCACTCGTACCGAGTGCCACGTTCGCGGCCATATCCGCCCCGCTTTGCACTGTAGAGGCCAGTGCGTCAAGCGCCATACCGCCAAGCTTGCTTGCTCCGGCTTTTGCAGTTTCTACACGGCCTGCACCGTAGTTGCTCACATCTGCAGCAAGATCCCGTGCTAACTCGCCAGACTGCTGCTGTGCACCCTGCGTCAGTGCAAACGCATTGACACGAGCTTGTGCCTCTGCTATGATACGGCGCTGATTCTTAATTTCCGCCGACGTGTATGTTCCGGGGTTCTGTCTGTTTTCCAACAGCATAGAGTTCAGTGTACGCAATTCCGAATCAAGCTGATTCTGGAACCACGCGCGGCTTTCTCCGTAAGTCGTGTCGCGTCCACCTTGTCCGGCCTGGTACATCGTCCCCGCCGCGTCCATAGACGCACCACCACTCTGGAGCAGCCCACCGAGCGTTGCATTGCCGATACGCTCAAGAATGTTCTGCCGCTTCGTGCTGCCGCTGCTATGCGTAAAACCACTGTCATTTGTCGGTATGTAAGGCTTTCCTGTAAGTGTTTTACCCTGCTGTGCCGTAGCCTGCTGTATGAGGCTCAGGCCGTCCGGAAGATTCCCAAACCGGTCTGTATCCTGAACTGTAGGCAGAGACTTCCAAGCATGTTTCTGAGTCTCCTCACGTACAGCGTTGACAACCTCCTGTTCCGTGTCACGCACCCGCCCGGTTGTAACATTCTCAATGGCAGAAAAGCGCTCTGCGTCCTGTACCGTTGGCAGGCTCTGCCACGCATTTTTCTTCTCTGCAGTCTGCTGCGTGGATTCAATCTGCGTGTTCGCCGCATCGTAGCGGGCTTTGGCTTCGTTATACTGTTTTTGCAGCGCGGATGTATCCTTGCCGCGTATCTTCACAACAGAGATCTGCCGGGCGAGGTCGCCCATTTCCTTTTGTGCGGTCGCGGCCTGCTTGCGGAGCGTCGCCCTATCCGTTCCGGAACCTGCAGCCTGTGCACTGCTCTGCTGGGCCGAAGCTGCAGAAACGGTTGTAGAATATGTACCAGAACCGCCACCAGATCCCGACCCGCCTTTGCCTTTCTTTGCACTGCTATTTTCTGCAGAAACGGATGGAGCAGTCAGGGCCGCCCACTGCGGGTCACGTTTACCAGATTCACGGTCAACAGTTGCTGTATAGGTCTTGCCGTCCTTTGTAACAGTAATGCTGCCATCCTCATTGCGCTTCCAAAGTGAACCGTCCGCAGCCTCTGCCAGATCTCCGGCTTTTTGCATCTTGTCGGCTATAAGAACGCCCTTCGCAGAACCGATTGTGTAATTATCTGGCTGCAATGCCTGTTGAATAGCCTGATTCAGTAATTCATCATTTCCGGTATCCTGAGTTAAGCCAGACGTTACGGCCCCTGTTGCCTGCTTTGCCTTCTCTGATGCAAGAACTGCGTTCCGCACTTGCTTTGCGTCCTGTGCGGCGTCCAAATTAGATCCCGTCACGGATGGAGCCGCATTTCTGGTTTCCTCATTGAGGACTGGCGTTTCTATTGCAGGTGTAAAGTTTGTTGCTGGTGTTTCCGACAGAGTAGGAGCTGATACTCCTACTCTGCCTGTCATGCTCTTTCCGTTTTTTGTAACGGTAATGCTGCCGTCAGCTTCCTTTTTCCAAAGAGAACCGTCGGATGCTTCTGCCATATCACCAGCCCGCAGACTGTTCGCAAGTTCCTTGCCTTTGTCAGAATTGATATAGTAATCTGCCATGAATAGGCGTCCTCCGTTACACGATGTTTGCTTTCATAGTCACGCCGTCCTTCGTAACGTAGACATTGCCGTTCGAGGACTTACGCCAAACAGACCCGTCAGAAGCTTGATATGTATTCCCGACGCCCAAGCTACTCACAATATCCTTGCCCTTAGAAGACCCAATCTGATACTCACTTGTCGAATACCCTTTGGCTTTATTCGCCATACTGGCGGTAGTTTTGCTGACAGTCTGATACGGAATCCCGTAATTCTTGTAATTTGTGGCAAGATAATCCTGTACATTATCAATGCCGCCAGCGTTTCTGATGATGTCGATGTAATATTGCGCCCATTCCATTTCATCACTAGAAGCTTTCTTGAACACAGAACCATCACCGCTGCTACCGCCATAGTAATAACCGCCGGAGGATACAATCTGCTGGGCTTTGTTATACATATCTTCGAGTTCAGAAGAATTGCCACCGCCAAGAAGCTTTTCATACAAGGACATGTCTCCATTGTTGGATGCATACGCGCCCGCGGCGGAGAGGGCAGTATTGTTGAGCATGTTGAAGATCTGCAGCGCCCGGTCGGCGTCGGCCTGCGCGGCAGAGGTGATCGACTCGTCGACGCGCACCGCTTCCTCGTACAGGGCTTTCGCCAGATTCAGGTCGTTGTCGGCCTGTGCTTTCTGGATGGCCTGCTGGTACTGCTGGCCGAGCAGCTGCCTTTGCCGCTCGACCTCCGAGCGCTTCTCCGCCTCAGACTGGCGAAGGGCGTTGAGGTTCGCCGACAGCTGATTGCTCCGCGCAAGCTCCGCCTGCCCGCCCGTGCCGGAGTTCAGGCCGCGCGCGTTCGCGTACTCCTGGAACGCCTGCCGGTTGCGGTCGGACTCCGCCTGCGCCTGCCGCTGCTGCTCATAATAGATCTGCCCGAGCTTGCTTTCCTCCGCGCCGAGGTTGGAAAGATTCTGGTTGTAGTCGCTCTCCAGCTGTGATTTGTTCGAAGCCAGGTTGGATTCGTACATCTTCCGGATCAGCTCTTCCTGACTGTTTGCCGTCGGGGTCTTGTAGTCACCCAGACTGTTCAGAGACTCGCGGTATCGGTCCCAGAGGGATTTGCCGGTGGCGCCCGCCGCGGGGGCGGTGGATTCGCCGTTGGCCGGGGCCTGCGGCGTGTTTTCCGTACCGGCTCCGGCGGCGGGAGCCTCGGTGCTGGCGGGCGGGTTTGCGGCGATATTGCCGTTCTGCCCCTGCTGGCCCTGCGTCTGCTGTTTATACGCCTGCTTCAGCAGCTCTTCGGTTGTCGGCATGTGCTCACCTCACAAACTCAGATCGCAACGAAATCGCTGCTCGACCAATCAGCCGTCGCGCCGGCTTCACCCATCCAGGCCTTGGTCTCGCCGTTGTAGGTGTAGTAGGCGTTCTGGATGAGCGACATGCCCGCCTTCCACACGATGGGGTTGTCAGCCGTGCCGGCTTTCACGGCCTGCTCTATGTATTCCCGGCGCACGGGAACGTCGTTGACGAAGAAGTTCTTCCAGTCATAGCCCAGCTTGTCCGACTGCGTGACGGTCGAAGTGATGCCGCCTGCGGCCTGCACGAGCTTGCCATCCGTGATTGCTTGTTTTACCTGTGCCAGCTTAGCCTCTGTCATATGCCGCCTCCAGTTCCGCCAGCAGATCGCTGGCCGTTTTTTTGCCCATCTTGCATGTGCACGTGCCGTCGCGGTTATCAGTGATCGGGCCTGCGACGCAGAAATCAGAATTGTCCCACTCCTGCACGTATTCCTCCGTCTGGCCGGTCTCCTGTCCTTCTTCGTTCAGCTTCGGCACCTGCTCCCGCTGCACGATGGACCATGCAAGGCCGTCCACGAACAGCGCCGCCGCTGCCGCATAGCTGGTTGTCAGCGTGACTGCCTTGCTCTCGCGGCCTCCCCAGTCCCGGTCGGTGACTTTCCCGGCAATGCTCGCCGGGTGTTCTGTGTTATTCGCTTTGAAGTAGATCATTGCTATCTCCTTTACTTCGTATTTTCTGCAATCGAATATGTACCGTCTGCGTTCTGCTCAACGCCCAGTGTCCCAGGCAATGTGAAAGCGGGACGTCGCCAATAAGCGTTGTTGCATCTAATATGATCGGCACTGCCTCTATCATTCACGAAGAACGCGTTGAAGATATTGTTAGTGAATGGGGTACGCGTCCACTGACTCCTCTTAATACCGTCTCCGTACGCAATTTGCAGCGTGTTTGCAATCGGTAGCGCAGTGCCCTCCGTGTTAGCGTAATTTGCCGTCTTGCCCAGCTCGGTAACGGAAAGCTGGAACACCGCGCGCTGCAGCGTAGTTACATGGATATTACCATTGCCTGGGGTGTAGTAGAATTTTGTCGTGCTAATTGCGGCCTGAATATCAGTATTCAACATCTTAAGGTAAGTATTGCAGAGCCAAGAATTCAAGTAGCTATCGGCATAGGCATTGGTGCTGCTACCAAAAATGCCCTTATCATAGCAGTCTTTCCGTACCAGCAGCGTCCGACCTGCGCCATTCAGCCCGCTCTCATAGTCGTGCTTTGCAATATAAAATGGCACAAGGCTTCCACTTTCATTAAGCATCAGAATCTCGCCAGGCGTTGTGGTCGACAGCGGAATGCCGGAGGAAAACGGAATTTTTATTTTCGTCCCGGCCACCTCTGCCGTACCCCCCCGATTTGGTATTTCGTTCCAGCAATCAGGACGCTGCCGCCGGTGATCTTGTACGCCGTGCCGGAAATCAATGTGTGATGTGTTGCCATGGTTCCCTCCTTACGCCAGCGTCAGGGTAACTGAGCCAATTATCGTCATTCCTAATTTTTTTAACGCCAATGCAATGTTCACATCTGCGTATAGCGTGTATTCGTGCGGGGACTTGTAGCTTTCCCCCTCCACCGTAACCTTTGCCGTTCCTTGCATGGCGTTGGCGCTTAATGTAATTGTTTCCCCCACATCCGCTTCTAAAGTTGTTGCGCTGATATATTTGGTTCCTTTGTACGTCACATATGCCAGTGAGTCGCTTCCGCTTCCGGTGATTGTCACTTTTATTTTCTTCGAAAACGCAATCGTCTGCGCCGTCCCGGCCACCAGCGCTTTGCCCTGCTTCTTGGCGTAGCTGGTGCCGTCTATCAGATCTTTCCCGCCCTTGATGGTGTAGACCGTGCCGCCGATGAGTGTTTTGTGTGCCATGCTCTCACCTCATTCATACTGCCAGGCAATGCAGCCGTTGACGGATGGCGTGGTCTCGGCGGAGTTCAGAGATTGGCCGCGTGCCATATAATCGGTATAATTTGTATCGTCCTCTGTCACAGCTGTTGTCCGCCCCAACTTGGCATTGATTGCCGTTTCGTCGGTACCAATCATCTTAGGAAATAAGTCAAGCATAATGCCCTCCTCAAATCAGAATATACGCACAGCTCAGATCCAGTGTTGGCACACTTTTGCACGAGAAGGTAATACCTTCTTCGTTTGTGCTGAACACTTTTACGCCGCATTTTGCCGCCTCCTGCCACTGCTCAACCGTAGCCGACGTATCAAGGCCAACCGCATCATTACGTCCAGTGCCTTTCGTAATAGAAACCGTCTGCTTATTCTCCGTCCAGCTGGCCGCATAAAGAATAAACGTTGCCCCAACCGATTTATCAGCTTTGTCGGCAATCTTCGAAATTTCTTTATCCCGATTGGCATTACTGGTGTTGATTGCAGAAATCGCGTTCGTGTTCTGGTTTGTTGCCTGCACATTCTGAGCCACAATCTGCTGCAGCGAAGCAACAGCCCCTGCGGCATTCCAACCAGAGGTGATTGCATCCTGTACCGTCTTTGTAAGCTTTTCCATGCCGACTGTATTATTCGGAATACTGCCAGCAGCAGCACTTGCCGCCTGCTGCTGCACATTTTCAATTGCGTCTTGAATGGTATCGGCATTGATTGCCGCAGTTTTCTCGAATGGGATTTTCGACGCAATAAGCGCCGGTAGAAGAACTCCGTTGATATAGAGCTGTAGCAGCAGCCCGGCCTTATCAAATTCCGCTTTCAGCTGTTCCGCAGATAATCCGCCAATATCATTCGGATAATCATCCAGCTTTGCAATGATATTCAGATCAGTTTCAAATGCCGGAATGCTCATTCACGCCACCCCCGTTTCATTGAGCGCTCTTTGCAATTCTCCGTAGCCGCTGCCGCCATTGACCGGAATCTGCCCGGCCTGCGGCGTTTCAGGCATAATGTTGCTGTTGGTTGCGCCCTGGTTCATCTGTGACATAGCTTGATTCCCTTTTAGCTTGTCAATCAGCTCCTGCCGTTTGGATACATAGCCTTCCGGAATCCGTTCCAGATAGTCTACCAGTTCGATCTTGCCCTGCATCAGCAGATTGTCCAGCGTCTGCACCGTCGTAATTTCCGACCAGTACGCCGATGCGCCGACATCGAGTTTCAGAGACAATGGGATCTTATTTAAAATGTCGAAATTGAATGGTGTATTGAAGTCCTGTTCCGGCAGCGTCATTCCGAGCGGCTGCGAATTGAGCTGGTTCTTTGTCAACATCTTCACCTGTACATACCGTGTACCATAGTACACGCGCATGTGGTCGAGGTAGATGCGGCCCAGATCCTCAATGGATTCATACATGTTGAGCTTCACCAGCTCGAGCGGCGCGTTGGACGCGCGCTGCAGGGCCACGATGGCGGAAGTATTGTCCGGCCGGGTATCGCCGAGGGCCGCGTCAGACGCGCCCATGAAGTTCTGCGTATAGTTAATGGCAGAGTCGATGAACTGCGAGACCTGCGGGCTGATAGTTGCCGGATCAAGGATTTTTGCTACGTTGTTGACGTCGCCGCCGTTGATACCGATGGCCGCGCCGACTCTGCTGTCCCAGCGCGGCACGCGCGTCTTATCGTAGACGATCTTCGGGAACGCCGTTGTCATGAGCGACAGCATCGACATGGCGAATAGCTTATTAACAAAAATCTGATTGGGGATCAGTTCTCCGACGAGTGCCTGTCCGTGGTAGCAGTCCTGCACGTAGTCCCACGGCATCCACGTAATGGGATAGAGCTTCAGCTCCGTATCCTTCTCCGGCTCGACTTCTACATCCTTTGTACACTGATAGCTATGTATCGTTCCTGTTTCTTCATCCTTCCAGAGGTACACAATCAGCGTGCAAAGCTTATCCTGCAATGTGTCCATCTGATTGCAATAGTCCTCTGCGTCAGGGCGTATTCGTTCAATATCGTCCTTCTTGACGCCGTTGCGCTTGGCAATGCGCCTGACATCTTCCACCATTAGGCGGCGCGGAATGATGATATAGGGCTGCGTCTGTACGCGCCGGTCATTTGGATTCCCAAACAGAACGCGTGTGTTCTCAATAATTTCCGTGACGATATCGCCCTTGGCCTCCTGCCCAGTCTCGATATCAGGGTCGAAATAGGTATACGTCGCACCGTCGCCGTCGACGGCTGCGTTCCTCATGAACTGGCGCGTCAGCGTGACGATTTTGTTCCGCTCGAAAATCGCTGCAAACTGCTTGTTCATAACGTCAGCAACTTTTTCAAGGTCGCCGAGGGAATACATGCTGGTAGAGCCGAGTGGGGAAGCCTGCATGGACAAATTATCGCTGGAGATTGTGGCAATCTGAAAAAGCGCGACGCGCTTCAAAAAGTTAAAAACCGGCGTCGGAAGGCCGTTGGACTCAACACCTTCCCACTGTTTCCCAATAAAGAAGTTTTCGTTTTTCTGAACCGTGTCGTAAAGCTTCAGCTGTGTATTGACCTGTACGCCGCGGTCGTATCTACGGTACGCCTTCTCCGGCGTCATTTTTTCTTTCATTGTCTGTCACCCTGCGGCATACCGTTGTATCCAAGAATATTTTGCATGCCGTCCATCATCTTCTGCATTTGCTCCTGCATCCGCCGTTCTTCTTCTGAAACATCTGGCTGCTTTTCCTCTATTCGTTTTAGCGGTTCATGAGCCGCAGGATTACGTAGGACTACAAGCACTGTTGCAGCACCCACAGCAATCTGGCAGAGTAGAATCAAAATCTGCAGAATAAAGTTTAACGTTGTTTCCATGGTTCCCTCCTATTTCACATTCCCGGTATAACGTACCTTCTGGTCAATGCCAAGAACCGTAACATCCCCAGAGCTGCTGCCGCTGGTAATGACGATTTTGTAATACACAAATTTCTTGACTTTCAATTTAATGCGTTCGATTTGTGGAGAACGGTTCGTCAAGAAGGACCAGTGCACAAAGCTTACATGATCGAAACCTGAAAGATTCGAAGAAACTTCTTTCTCCGTATAATCGCTTTTCTTATCGGACCGGGCAGAAATGAAAATTCGTGCGTTTGTCGCCGGCTTCATAGATACCCAAATAATTGAGCTAGTTTTTCGTTTGAAATCTGCGTTGAATGACATATTTCCGGATTCGTACCTGGACTGAATCTGGTTCCCATCATCGGAAGTATGTATATGATCGAAGTCGACGAGCTGTCCGTTAGAAAATCCAAGATACATAGCTGTTCCGTCTGTACAGGCGCAAACAGCCGGAAGCCCAGTGAACATATACCAGACATTGATCTCGTAATTGTTGACAAGTACAGTTCCGTCATCGTCGTTCAAAAACACAAAATACTCATGCGTCATGTTGTTGTCGAAGGTGAAGATCTTCGACACGTCCGCGCTGTTCATAGTCTGCTGTACGCGGGCAGAGATGTTTCTCGCGTTGCGCTCGTCGGCATACAGCGTCGTCGCCAGCCGCCATTCGAACACGTTTCCCGCGCAGATCGAGCGCGGGTAGTTGTTGACCAGCTGCACTTGCCCGGGCGCTTCGTTGCCGATCTCTCTGTGAATAGGCACGGTGTAAAAGCCCGCTGTCGTGCTGCCGTCCTCGAGTGTAATGGCGGAATAGCTGGTGGCATAGACCGCCTCCGGCTTGAACACCAGCAGCTTCGAGTAGTGCCGGGACATGGCGGTGATGGGCGTGTTGGCCGTGCCGATCTGTACCTCGTACAGGTCCGGGAAATACTCCGCGCTGGCCTCGCCGCTTTCCGTCACGCCGCAGTAATACGCCTTATTGCTGCCGTCGCCGTACAGAAATACACGCGTGTCAGAAGATCCATTGAAAAATTCACTGAACCGCATTTTTTCAATCTTTTCGCGCAGCGTATTAGCCACGTTGTAGAAAATTTCCACATTATTGCTGCCTTGTGCCGGTGCTTCTTCGAACGTTACAGTCCCTTCCGTCTTATCGACCGTGAAGCCTGCTGTCTTTTCTGCTTTCTCTACAAACACAAAATCAATGCTCGTGACGTTCTTCTCCGGCAACTGGTAGACCTTCGACGTGCCGTCAGCAGAGAAGCGCACGCGGCGCTTCCCCGTCAGCATATTTACTGGTTCCAATGTTGTGCCGCCACCGCCGGGGGCAGAAGCCGTTACGACAATCGGCACATACCCGCTCACTGTATCAACGTATCCAATACCGTCCCATACCAGATATTCAGAGCCATTCAGGATATAGAGTTTATCTCCAAAACCGAAAAATGTTGTGGGCGCATCAAGAATGTCACCGATGTTCTCTGCACCATTTTTCGTAATATTCCAAACTGCACCGTCGGCCGCACAGACGGTCACCTCGCCGCCTGCAACGTAGCCATGCCACATGCCGCGGATTCCTCCGTTAAAGGAATGCAGCGTGTTATAACCCGGCCTGACGCGCAGATGATATTCACTTGTAATTTCAAAGTTCTTCAAAATGGACGCTTCGCCCATTTTGAGCTGAGTGTCACCGTCAGTGGACTCGTTAAGTCCAAGAAATTTTTTGATTGTAAAGATTTTGCTGTCGTCTTTAGTGGAAATTGTAGCCATGGTTATTACCCTCCAAGAAAAGGGGTGCATTGCTGCACCCCTTATTCCGTGGTATCTCAATTTTCTTTCTCTGCAAGATCAGACCAGAACATACCGGTCTTGGTCGCCGCAGCGCGGACAATGTCACCTGCCGCAATCGTCGGCTTGGCAGACGAACTGTAGGTTGCCGCAGTCTCGGAGAATCGCGGATCGGATCCGTCGGTCGTGTAAATCATCGTCTCACCGTCTACTCCAGTCAGCGTAAGGGTGTTGCTGGAGATTGCGATTGTCGGCTTGGTGCAAACCGTACTTGCGGCGCAGGCAACATAGATGCCGGCAGCCATTGTTGGCTTGACAAATGCATCGTACATGACACGGCCTTCGACGAGATTGCCGCTGATACCGGGAACATCGGTGTGGATCTTGTAATCCTTCAGCTTCATCGGCGAAATCGCTGCGTTTTTCAGGATCAGCATGAAGTACACGTTCTTCGGCATGGTCGCGACTGCCTTGACCGGTACACCGTCAAACGTACCGATAACACCCTGTGCAAGAGCCTTCTGGCCGAGTACATCAATACCAATCCACTCAGACGCAAGCTTCAGGTACTTGTAGTAACTGACGTCAATGACATATGTACGGTTTTTCTTGGGTACATGAAGCTTGTCCAGTGCAACTCCGGCGTCCAGAAGTGCTTCCACAATGGTAGTCTTGGACGGGGCTGCAGTTAACGCAATATGCTGGCCCGCCTGTTCTGCCCACACCTTCATACGGTAATCGTCGATCTCAGGCGTTACACGCTCACGCATCTGGCGGCGCAGGCACTTACCTGCCTCCTTGATGTTCATCTGCTCAGCCTGGTTGCCCTTGTCGATAGTGAACGTGAAAGAACGGTCCTTCTTCATCTGGAACTCGTACATATTGTCGTTGAGTTCCTTCGGCGTGCCGTAACGGGACGTGCCGCTGCGGGTATAATCGTTCATCGGTACAGTATCGACTTCGTAGACACGGACAGTCTTGACGCCTACAAATTCAGCATCAAGGTCGGTTGCAAACATGGACTGCGTAAGGCTGTCCTGATAGAATCTTTCCTGTACCTGCTTGGAATACTTTTCAGCAAGATTGATAGTCTTTGCCATTATAGCCTCCTATTAGTCGTCGCTAAGGAAGCCCTCCAGGAACGGGTCTTTGCCGGTCTCCTGCTTC
>ERZ1026860.940-NODE-940-length-16277-cov-7.222784_pt1 | contig 16277 bp, 16 predicted proteins | sample MGYA00380160_ERZ1026860 | MGnify/ENA primary metagenome ERZ1026860 (study PRJEB33269, sample SAMEA4719796) | human gut metagenome | biome: human-associated habitat; feature: organic feature; material: feces | place: Cameroon | collected 2013-10 ... | reverse complement strand
GGTTTGATACGTGTCAGTGATCAGAAATGAAAAGGGTTGATTCTGTGAGAATCGCTGACTGATCACGGAGAAAACGCGGGGATGTCCCAGGGGATTTGCAGGGGAACTATCCGGGAATGGGAATCTTCAACAGAAGCTTTCGCGCCTATACGAAAAATCGTCTCTCAACATGCCGAGGTAAATGGATTTCGCGTAGCGTCTTTGTTCGTCCGTCCATTTCCTCGATGCCTCAAACCGCGCCGCAGGGTCTGGCATGGATAGCACCTTCAGGACTTCTTCTTTCCAGTTCACATCTGGCTTGACCTCATGTTCCTGGACTTTTCTTGGCCTTCCTCTCTTGCGTGGGTCCCTTCCGCGCATGAGCTCCTCAACTGGAATCCCAAGGCGGGCGGCCCTCGACGCAGCTCGCCTTTCGTTGCGACGGTCGTTTAAAAGTCGTTTTCTGGCGATGAAGGCCGGATCGTCCTTCATCAGTTCACGTTTCCGCTTTGCGAGCAGGTTGTGGTGATTCACTGAGCACTTGTGCGAGCAGAACTTCTGGTGGTCGTATTCTAAAACAAACTCTTTCCCGCATTCCGGACATTTAGACATCGTTCCGACAGGACGACTCGCGTCATCCTGCCGGAACGGTGAATCGATGGTTTGGACAATTGACTTGGTTGGCAACGAGTTTGACATTGTATCTCCGGGTTTCCCTCCCGGCAGATTATTGGCTGTTCTTTCGCCGATGGACGGATAATCCTCGCAACCCCCATCGAATGGTACGCGAACAGAATCCACACTCGTGGACGAACCATCACCCGACGGCCTGTATCCATCATTGAAATTCTCGAAAAGACCACTCACAGGACCTTCCTCCCGATCGAATCGCTCTCGAACCAGGTCCTGATCTTTGTGTAGTCTGCACTCTCGTCTCCGCCTGACCGTGCCTCGAGATATGCGGCGAGGAGGCGCTGGGAGTTCTTCGGGACCCGCGCCGAGAGTCCGGACAGATCGGGATCTGATGAAAGCACGGAGTCGACGTACCCTGCGGCTCCGCCGGGTACGCCGAAGTCGAAGCCCATTGCCCAGGCATCAACCTTCAGTCCTGCGAACGCCGCCGCGAATTCGTTCCACGACGTGACGCTGCGGACGCCGGGGGTCGTGAAGCCTTCGCAGAAGTCTCTTCGGATCGGGAAGCAGAAGTTCTGGAAGTGCCGGAACTCCTCGCACGCGTCGTCAGCGCGGTGGATTGCGATTCCGATCGGATAGATGCAGTAACTGTTAGTGGCGGAGTCATTCTCTAAACAGCCGGCGAGCGAAGTCTCGGGGATCGTCACCCTGTGCCCGATCGCGTCAGAATACGCCTCCAGGATGGCTGGAGCGGCATTCGTGCAGCAGTACATTCTCCCGGTCACGACGGGGAACATGATCCGGCACAGATGCGGTGCGCCGTATCTAGCCGTCCACACGTTCCACCTCGACCTTGCTTCGCCAGGAGGCAGACAGGGAATGTTCCTGAAATCCATATACGCCTCGCGGCAAACCTGGTTCATCGGCTCGTAGAAGTCCAACGCACGCTCGTAGAGCGCGCGGCGGACCTGGAAGGACCATCCGTTTCCGTAGAAGAGACGAGCGTAGTCCTCTCCGGTGCATTCCCTGGCGACTGCCATCATACGACGATCCTGGTCGTCCGTCGCTCCGGGACGATCGTAGTTTCCTGACGCGTCAAGACGGTCATAGTCGACCATCGGGACGTAATAGCTCCACGCCTGCCTCTTCTCGCGTCCGTCCATCGAGCTGTACAGGAACTCGGACACCTCGCCTCCGAAAAGACAGGGAACCGAAAGAGAGATTGACAAGAAGGTCTTTATCATCGTTCGCCTCACTCGTTGACAAGGGGATGGATTGCGTTCGAGACGTTCCTCTTCGTGACGGACAGGACGTTCGGACCGATCTGCTGGAACCAGATGTAGTCTCCGGCCGAAATCGAGTCAAGTTCTTCTCCGGTCTCCCCGCGCAGTTCGAATCCGCCGTCATCCGGCGCATAGTCCCATTTCACGCTCACGGTCGCCGCAGGGGCCATTGGGAAGTAGATCCCGAACGAGAGGCGCTGCGTCATGTCGAAATGGTCCTTTATTTCGTGCAACGGGTAGAACACGCGAAGCTCCTTCGTCGCGGGAAGGCTCTCCGTCGGGACATTGAGGCACCAGTTCCGGAGCGTGATGCTGGCACGGCTGCCACCGGATGTCGTCTGGTCCCCGATGGGACGCACACAGTTTGGTGAGGCGTGTGCCACAAGGTCGACCAGTCTCGCAAACCTATCACTGGTCCCCTCTGTATACATTCCGTCGGTAGGGGCTATTACCGTCGTCTCCGGGAAGGTGAAACCGAGTTCCTTGATCTTTGCGAGCGTCAGACCCTCGATCATTCCGCGCATCCCCGCGGTGGGGTTCTCGGGGCTTCCGCCGAACGTGACATCCCCTCCGTCCATGATGTGGACACGTGTCGCCTGGATGGTGCCATTCGCGATGGCGCCGTTGATGTGGCAGACGCCGTTGCTCACCATGAGGCCGCTTTCCGCGACCACTACTCTGTTGCTGACGACGAATCCGTTGGCGATGATGTTCGCCGTCCGCACGTCGACGAGATTCGGCATCGACACAGCGCCCGACACGAACAGATTTCCGAGCACTTTGACCTCGCCAGTGACGGTTCCGCCTCCGTTCGTCGGAAGGTAATTCCCGATCAGGTCTCCGACGGCGTCAGGCGAAAGCGCGTCCAGGTAGCTCTGGAAGCTCTTCAGGACGTAGTTCGTCGTGGTGCCATCGATCTCGACGCGGTCGATGAAGTAGAGGTCACGCGGGCTTCCGACGAGGAGCTTGTCGGTTTCGTGGTACCTCGTCTTCGCCACGGTCTTCTCGTCGCCGAGCTCGAGCGCACGCCACTGGTTCACTGGGAGCGTGTGGATGGACTTCGGCGGCTCCACCCTCATCGAGCTGAACGCGTCTCCGTGGAATATGCGCAGCTCCGTATTCGTCTCACGCGCCGTCATCGTCTCGCTTTCGTTCATCCGCCGGACGATCTCGATCAGGTTGGTGCCGTTGACCGTCGGCTCTCCGAAGAGGGCGGCGTCGTAGGTGACCGTCGGCAGTTTGAGGTGGTTCGGCGTGAAGCCCGGGGAAGGCAGCATTCGCAGGCGGAAGGCCGCGCGGTAGGTGGCGTCGGGACCTCCGATGAAGCAGTTGTAGGCGGCGGCCCCGCAGTCGTTCGTGGGGGTCCAGGTGGCGCGGAGGACGTTTCCGGACGCGGTGGCGGGGGCCGTCCACCAGGCAGCTCCCATGCCGTTCGTCTGCCAGTAGAGGCTCGGCTGCGCGGGCGTTGCAAGGGGACTGCCGTAGCTCTTCATCGTGGCCTCGAGGTCGAGCGTCTCGCCGCGGTAGGCCTCGAACTGCGCCACCTGGGCGCGGGAGGTCTCGACCGTCCAGCGGAGGGGGACGGCGGTGGGGAGCGCGGGGAACGCCGCGTAGAGGGCGATTGAAAAGGCTGTGCAGAGGGCTTTCATGGCTTGTTCTCCTAGTAGATTTCGACTTGCGGGAACCATCCAAGATCAGCCGAAGAGCGCGCCCAGCCATTCGCCGCCGTCGATGAAGATGGCGCGGACTGCCGTCCGAAGTACGCACCTGATTCGTCCGATCCAGTGAACGCGACCGGAACGGGAGCAATGATGAGCGCGTCCCCGTCGGAAATGGCGGACGTAAGCTTAATCTCGACCGTATCGCCCTCGGCGAGCGCGCCGGTGATTTCGTCGGACGTTCCGATCAGATCGACGTTCACGCCGCCGAATGACGCAAGCCCCTCGATGCCGCCGCCCGATTCTGCATTCAGCTCCGGCGTCTCGAAGCCTGCGACGCTCGCGTCCGCGAAGCCTGCGACGCGGGCGCACTGCACCGCCGTGTAGAAGCCTTGCGTGCCGCACCACGCGGCGCCTCGCGAACGCCAGACGGCGAGGCGGATCGTAAGCCCGGTGTTGGCGACCGCGCTGGAGGCCGTCAGCATCACGTGACCACCGGCCGCGTTCGCGCGGACCGCGATGTACGAGCCCTGGAGGAACGAGGGGGACGCTGCACAATCCTTTATGACGCCCTTCGTCGCGTTTCCGACTCGAACCTTCGTCGAAAGCGTCGACGTTGACTTCGCGAACCAGATCGATATGCCTGGCTGCGGCAGAGCCGCATAGTCGGCAGTCGCCGACGACGCCCGCTGGAAGCGCGGCACGACGGTCACGCTGTCAAGATCGGCGTGAAGGAAGGAAAGCCCCGCCCCGGCGTAGTCCTGCGCGACGCGGCCGGACGCGACCGAGAGGCGGGAGACAAGGTGCGCGAAGGTGTCCACCGCAGTACGTACGCCGCTTGCCGAGTCGGCCGTCGCGACCTGCCAAGAGAGGTCGCCCAGCAGTTCGTCGGCCGGCCCGCCCGTGCGCACGCGCGACGAGGCGTCCAGCGGCGGCAGCAGGCCGAAGTTGAGCGTGCGGGCGACCTCCGGCGCGTAGGCGGAGAGCGCGGCGCCCACGCCGCCGCTGAGCACGTCGACCAAAAGCTCGCCCGCGTCATTCTCATAGGGCCCGAAGAAGCGGAAGGTGATGGACCTCCCGATGGCGTACTTGGTGTTGCCGACCGTGACGGCGAACTCGCCGGAGTGGTATATCTTCCAGATCGGGTCCGTCGCCTCGTACCGCCGACCGCCGACCTCGCACGGCGCGCCGACCGCGCACGGCTGCGAGACCGTCCCGTCCGTGTAGCCCGCCGGCTTCATGGCATACGACGCGAAGGCGGCTATCTGGGCCGGCGTGGCGTTCTCGGGATTGGGGGACTCCAGCGTCGATCCGACGACGGCGCCGCAGACCTTCACGCCCGCCGTACTGGCCACGGCCCCCGCCTCGTCGTCGTAGGCGATGGAGATCAGCAGCAGATTGTAGACCTTGACGTACTTCGTGACGGATTCCGGCGCGTCGGACGGCCAGGCCGGGTCCGAGAGCAGACCGCTGAACGCGGCGACGAGCGGAGCGCGCGACGCGAGCGTTTCCGCGGCGCGCAGGGAGAGGGGCTGGAGCCAGGTCGGCTGGGCGCCGCCGGCGAGGGCGACGGCTCGGGTGCCGTCGTTCTTCCAGTCGTTGACCTCATCGAGGCCGGCGACGGCCTCGTCGAAGACGAGCGAGACGGCGGAGATCCGCGCGGAGCCTTCGAGCCAGCCGTTGCGGGCGCGGTAGTCCTCGAGTCCGCAGAAGACAAGCAGGAACTTGCCGAGCGCGCGGCCGTAGTCGATGGTGACGGTTTCGCTCGTCTCGTACCAGTAGGTGCTGCCGTTCTCGACCGCCGACGTGCGCGGGGCGACGGCGGCGAGGTAGGCGTCGCCGGACCGACACTCAGCGCATGCGGTCGGTAGGTCGTCCGCCCCGGTCGTCGCGACGGAGATGCGCGCACCCTGCGGGGTGTACGGATCGCAGACGACCGTCACCTTCACCGACGCGACCGTCTTGCCCTGCACCGGCTCAGGAACGGCGAAGCGGTAGAATGCGGCCTGGCCGTAGACGCGGTGGCGCTTGGAGCTGTCGTGGTTTGCGCACCACTCGGCGGCGTCGAAATTCTCGCGCGCGGCGGCGTTCTCGTCGGCCTTCGAGTAGGTTGGAAAGGTCGATTCAGTGATGCTCGAGCGTGTCCACGGGACGTCGCACAGGCGCGTGGACAGGCTCGCCGCGTCAGATCCCGCCGCCGTCGCCGGCGAGAGCAGCGCAGCCGTGTACTTCCGAAGGTGCCGCGTACCCTTGATCTGGTATTCGTAAGCCATTTGAAAGCCTCCTTACTCAACAGTCACAACCGGGTGAAGATGACCCCGTTCCGGGATTCTTCCCGGCGCCAACGCCCGCGCCGCCCTCGGTGCCGTGCGATGGGACGCCGCCGTCGTCCGCCGCCGCGCCCGCGCCGCCGCCGCCGCCCGAGCCGTCCGGTGAATCGCTGCCGCCTCCGGGGTTGCAGGCGTCCGTGTCGTCACCGTGTGGGTCCTCGGTATCGTGCGGGTCTTCTTCCGTTTCATCTTCTTCCTCTCCTCCGCCCGAAGCCTCGCCTTCCACGGCGAGGATGGTGTAGGTCTTCTCCTCTCCGTCTTCGCTCCCGTCGACGGGTATCTTGATCGGTATGAACTTCGCCGTCTTGCCGTCCGGCACGTCCTTCGAGTCAATCTTGACGGATCCGCGGCCGCCCTCGGCGTTGATGATGACCGAATTGCTGTTGCCGGAAGACTTGATGGTAGTCTTCGCCTTCGTGCCGGGACAGAACTCGGTGGATGAGACGGGCTGGATGCCCGCGAAGTCGACGGCGTCCTCCTCGTCCGGCTCCCCGGTGCCCCGGATGGCCGCGTTGGAGGCGTACCCCCGCATCCTGAAGCCGTTCAGGAGGGAGCGCATGTCCTCCGCCGAGATGTATTCCGGGAGGCCGAAGTGGAGCTCCGCCGTGAGCGCGTCGCAGTCGACGTCGTACTCCTGGAGGACGAGTCCGTCGCAGGAGTCGCCGAGCGTCGGGAACGCGTCGCCCAGGCGGATGGTCATCGTCTCGTTCTTCAGGGCTCCGCATCTCTGGTCGTAGATCGCCTTCGCGAGGCCCTCGGGCAGCGTCTCGCCCGCGGACGCGGATGAGCCGACCTGCTGCGTGTAGACGCGCGTCGAGGCGTTCGTCACGACGAAGTCCATCGTGAGGTAGATGTCGTCCTCGACGTCGTCGACCGTCTTGATCTTCGCGCGGCAGTGGAAGCGCACGAGCTCGGCCTTGAGTCCGAACTTCTTGAGCGCGCCGACCGTGCAGTCCGTGATCCGCCGCGGCGAGAACTCCGGGAAATTATACCCGAAGTCCGTGATCGTGAGCGCGGCGTTCGCGACGCCGTTGAGGCGGGGGTGCTTCGTGCGCCACCACTCCCGCTCGTTCACGACGCCGCCGACCGAGCCGATCTCCTCCGTGGTGACCTCGAGGGATTCGTAGGTGGTGGAAGATGTCCCTGGCGCGAGGGGGATGTAGCAGTGCAGGACGTCGATGTCGTCGCGCGAAACGCCCGGCTCGCCGTAGAACTGGTGGTTCTGCGAGATCTCGGACCCTGATACCGTCGTGTCGACGTCCGCCGTGTAGACGTCGACGCCGCGGATCGGATGGGCCGTGTACTCGTAGCGTCGGGCGGACTTCGGGATGGACGAGATGTAGGCCGCGTCCCTCGACGTGTCCGGCTCAGAGATGTGGAGCGCCGGGGTGCCCGCCGAGTAGTCGAAGCGGACGATCTTGCGCGGGAAGAAGCGGAGCTCCCGGCGGATCGCGTCGGCGCAGGTGACGTCCCTCGTCTCGTCCTTCGGGAGGAACACGTCGGCGACCGAGACGTTCTCCCCGGAATAGGAGAATCCGCAGCGGGGCGCGGCGAAGGAGCAGATCTCCTTGACCGTGTCGGTCATGTTCTGGTCGAGCCCGGCCGCGCTCTGGTTCAGGACCACGCGCGGCGAGCTGTACGTCAGATCCCCGCCAACGTGCCATGTCTGGCGGAAGACGAGGCGCGAGAGCGCCCCCCAGGGGCCCTTGCAGACGATCCTCTGCCGGCGGGAGTCGCCCCGCTCGCGCTCGTCGACGATCGAGTCGACCGTCCCCGCGAAGACGGTCTTTCCGAGATATGCGACGGTGACGGAGTCTCCCGCGGCGAGGACACCCGCCGGGAGGTTGACGAGCGTGAGCGTGTCGTCGTCCTTCGAGGCGAAGTGGAGGCTGCTCCCCGCGCCCGGAAAGAACTCGGACCCGTTCACGGAGAAGGTGAACGGTCTCCGGGCTCTCGGAACGGTCCCCGACTGCTGTGGCACGATTGACATGGTCAGTCTCCCGCGTATTCGGAGTTGTCGGCCTTGGACTGCTTCTTGAACGTCGAGAGGGTGCGCGCGAGGCGGTTCTGCCGCTCCGTGAGGTTCTTGATCGTGGCGACCAGCTCTGCCTCGACCCTGTCGAACGCGTGCCCGGCGTTCTGAGCCTCCCGGATGGCCCGCTGACGCTCGTCGAACGCCGCGCGCTGCTCCCGCGCGGGCCTTCCGTTGGCGACGGCCATGTCGTAGGCGTCCCCGGCGCGCGCCATCGCGAGGCCGTTCTGCGCCTTCTGCTCCTGGACCACGGCGAGCTGCGCCTTCGCCTGCTCGATCTGCCGGTCGACCGAGTCCTTCTCGCGGACGGCGCGCTCGTAGGTCTTCCTGTCCGCATCGATCTTGTTCTGCTTCGCGACGAGCGCGTACTGCGCAGCCGCGTACTGAGTGCCGGCCTCCGTGCTCGAAGCCCGAAGGTTGAGGCCCGCAGCCTCCAGCCGTTTCAGCTCGACGCCCTGCTCGTCCATCTTCTGCTGGCCCTGCGCCTCCATGTCCGCAGCGGACTGGAGCTTTGCGTCGCGCGCCTTCTTCAGCTCGTCGATCTGCCCCTGGAGCTTCTCGGCCCGCTGGAGCTCTTCGGCCCGCTCTGCGTCGCCCTCCTCGGTGCGGCTGTCGCCAATTCTGCCCCAGTTGAGCGTGAGGATGTCCTTCACGTTCTTGCCGAACATCGAGAACGAGGTCGTCGCGTCGCTTCCGTTCTCGCTCACGGACCGCGCGAGCGCGGCCTTGCGCTCCTGTTCAAGGCGGTCGATCATCTCCTGGTCCTCGTTCGCGGAGAGTCGGGTCTTCGTCGCGCCCTCGAAGAGTCCCGTCGCCTGGCTTTCAAGAGCGGCTGCCCGGCGCTGGATGTCCTGCTCGCCCCGGTTTGCGGCCCGCACGGAGGCGCGCCCTGCGTACTTCGCCTGGATGGCGGCGCGCTTCTCGGCGGCGGCGGGGTCGTTCGGGTCGATGGCCGCGAGTTCCTGCTTCTCGGCGGCGCGGTCCTGCGCGTCTTCCAGCTCGCGCTGGGCAGCCACGGACTTCTCGAGCATCGCGAACTGGTGCTCGTTCGCGCTGGCGGCGTCGCCGATGGCCTTCGCCAGCTTGGCGTATGCCTCTGCAAGGTCGTTCACCTTCTTGTCGGCGGCGGCCTCCTTCTGGGCCTTGGCGTACTTCTCGGCCTCGGCCTGGGCCTTGCCGAAGCTTTCGACCACCGTTTTGATGGAGGCGATGAGGCCCGTGAAGACGCCCGCGACACCAAGGCCCGTCAGGACGGCTTGGAACTTGCCGACCGTGCTTGCCGCCCGCTCGATGGCCTGGCCGACCGTCTGGGCCGACCTCGCCGTCGCGTCGGCGGACCGCTTCGCGGCGGCGGCCGCCTTGTCGTGCGCCTGGGCCGTCTTGTCGGCCCCCGACGTGTCGGCGACCGTCTTGATCGTGATGATGGTGTCCGTCGAATTGGCCATTTACTAGCCCTCGATGGTGTACTGCGTCACGACGGCGACGCCGACCTGCGACAGCCGCTTGGCCGTCACGACGGCCTTCTCGAAGACCGTGTTCCCGCCGAAGACGAGCGCGCCGGCCTTCGCCTCCGCCCGGTGCCCGGACATCGCCCAGGCGACCGCCGCCTCGACCGTCGGGAAGACGCGGTGCGTCTGGAATGAGACGGATCCGTGGTCGCAGCGGACGTGCTCGCCCTCGACCCGGTCGGCGCCCACGTACTCGCGGATCTCCGCGCCGGGCGTCTCCGAGACGGTGATGCCGCCCACGCCGAACGGCTTCCCGTCGGAACGCCGGGCGTCGCCCGTCGAAAGCACCGTGTCGCCGATTTTCAGCTGCATTGCAGGACCCTTTCAGACGGTATGAATCACGCCATCTCGACGGTGAAGACGGGCCCCGGCACGCCGTCCGCGAAGGAACGGTGCGCCGTGAAGCCGAGTTCGCCGGCGCGGAGCTGCGTGTTGCCCCACTGCAGCGTGCCCGTGACGAGGGACGCGCCGTGCAGCGTCACCTTGAGCCCTCCCGCGCCCGTGACGACGAGGTCGTCCCCGCCGATCAGCGAGCCGCGCGCACGTGTGGCCGGCAGTGCCGCGAGGATCTGCTCCTCCGTGAGCCCGAGCGGCGTGCATTTCGCCGTGCAGCCGACGGAGGCGACCGTCCAGTCGATCGTGCCGAGCGTGTCCGTCGAGACGGGCTGCAGCGTCACCTCCGGCGTGATGGTCCAGCCGTCCGCCGTGTCGGGGATCGAGAGCGCGCCGAACGTGCCCGCGTAGGCGACGCCGGTGATGCCCGTCGGATCCGGCGCGCCGGCGTCGTAGGCGGCCTGTTCGACCGTGTAGAGCGCGGCGGCGTCGGTCGGACCCTTCGCGAGGCCGAGCGCCGCTGCGAGTTCGACGGACCCGAACGCGGTCTTGACCGGCGAGAGGTAGATCTCCGGCATCTTCCGGACGCAGCAGTTCACGAGCGTGACCCTGGTTCCGGACATGCCGTGGACGACGCAGGGCGTGTCATCCGCGCCGCACGCGCTCGATCCGATCGCGGCCGACGCGTAGGGGAAGAGCGCCGCGAGGATCGCGGCGGAGATCTGCCCGCAGGGGGTGAACGAGATCTTCCCCGTCTGGTCCGTCTTGATCGTGCCGATCTCGCCCGAGATGGAGGATGGGAGCCCCTGCGTCGCGCTCTCGATCTCGCAGGTGATGCCGTTCGCGTCGAAGACCGTCACGCCGCCGAACTTGACGGTGCCCGGCCCGCGCAGGATGGTGTTTCTGTTGATGGACATTGTCTTAATCTCCAGTGAGTGTTGTCATGGTCTCGAACGTGACCGTACGGGCGACCGTGGACTCGTCTCTGCGCTCCACGCCGCCGATGCCGGCGAGGACGAAGACGCCGCCTCCGAACCTCAGCAGGTTGATCGCGCAGGCAAGTCCCTCGGCCTCCTCGGTCGCGGTGCGGCCATGTCCGGTCTCGGGCTGGCCGATGCGGTTGCGCGTGGGGCGTTCCCAGACCGTGACCACGACCTGCGCCGTGCCGACGACGTTCGCGCTGGCGCTGCTGCGGGGACTGAAGCTCGCGGCGCCGACCGTGACCGCCAGATGCGTCCGGGCCAGCTCGGCGTCGCGCATGGTCTGGACGTTCCCGTCGTCCTCCGCGATCACCGGGACCAGGATTCCCTTCCGCGCGTGCCAGTCGAGGATGCCGGCCACGAGGGCCTTCTGGACGGCGGGCAGCGTCACGACATCACCCCCTGGGTGTTGTAGATCCGCGCCGGCTTGGAGATCACCACGCCGTCCTCCGACGCGTCGATCGCCTCCGTGCCCGATGCGAGCGCCCGCAGCCGCGCGGCCTCCTCGTCGGCCCGGCGGGCCCACGGGTTCGCGTCGTCCGCGTCCCCGTGGCGCCGGTAGAGGAGGTCGAGCAGGAACACCCGCACGGCGTAGTCCGCCGCCGTGGCGTACCGAGCCGGGACGCTCCCGCCGAAGATCGCGTCCGCCCGCGCGTTCGCCGAGGCGAGCGCGGACTGGAACGGGCCTTCGTCGGGCATTCCGTCCCGGTCGTCGTCGAGCGCGGCGATGATCATGCCCTCCGGCATGTCGCCGGTCAGGTCCTCGATCGTCAGCTTCGTCACGGCGGCGTCTCCCCTTATTCCTTGGCTTCCCAGGCGTCGACCGAGGCCGCCCCGCCCTTGTAGGCGAGGAAGGGCAGCGTCAGGAAGCCTTCGCCGCGCGCGTGCACGCCGTAGAGGAAGTTGTTCGACATGAACACCTCCTGGTCCGTGTCCCTGTCCATGCGCGTCAGCTCCGGGAGCTTCCGCTTCTGGATGCCGACGGCCTTCACGCCGTTCTTGTCGCCCAGGAGGAACCACTCGTTCGCGTGCGTTCCCACGAGGGACTGCGAGACGCGCACCTTCACGGCCTTCGCCGGCGAGACGTTGGAGACGGTCGCGCCGCCTTCGGACACCAGGTCCGCCTCGCAGATCCGCTTGGCAGCCGCCTCGAGCGACGGTCCGACCAGCAGAACGTCCGGACGCACCTCGCCCGGCTCGCCGCCGTGGAGCGTCCAGGCGCGCATCGTCGCGATCGCGGTCTCGAGCGCGTCCTTCGTGAGCGCCGTCGTCACGGCGTTCGTGATCGTCTCGGTGCGCTCCGGGTTCAGCTTGCGGCCCGAGCAGAAGAACTTGTTGCCGTCGGCCCAGTCGCCGTTTCCGACGAGCGCCTGGATGGCGAGCTTCTTCCACAGGTTCTCCGCGTCCGCGCCCATCATCCCGATCAGCGGCGCGTAGACGCCGTACTGGTCGTCCTCGATCTCGTTGCGCGAGACCGTCACCGTGTTCTCGAAGTCGCGGTTCACGACCGTGAGCTTGCCGAGGTTGAGGGCGTTGATCACGCGCTGATTGACCCACTCGTGGATGCCCTTGATCTGGTTCAGCCAGCTGTGCTGCGTCGCCGATCCGCTTCCGGTGAAGCTGATGGCGATGTCCTCGGGGACGAGGTCGTTGGGCGTGACGCGCGTCTGCGCCGCCTTCTGGGCCTCGGAGAACTTCGTCTGGAACGTCTTGAAGAGCGCGTCCAGGTTCGCTGCGGTGATGTTCATGTCGCCTGGTTCCTTTCCTTACTGCTTCCTGAAGATGTCCGGAGAGACGCCGCAGTTGAGCGCAATCCGCCTGAATTCGTCGGGCACCTCGCCGCTCGGCGTGGTCTCCTTCACGGTCGCCGGCGTCTTCGCGCTGAGCGGCACCGTCACGGCCGTCTTCGCGATCGTCGCCTTCAGGTCCTCGACCGAGAGTTTCGCGAGCGCGTCCGCGGAGAGCGCGACCACCTTGCCCTCGCGCGCCGCCTCGGCGACCAGGTCCCGCTTCTCGTGGGCGACCGCCGCGGCGGAGAGCGCCGCGACCTGCTCCTGGATCGGCTTCACGGCCTCGGCGACCGCGGCCTTGACGGCGGCGGACATCGCGGCCTGCCGCGCTTCCTGGTTTTCATCGGGCTTCCTTTCGAGCGCCTTCGCGAGCGCGGCCTGAATGGCCTCGTCCGTGGCGTCGTCGCCAAGCCCCAGCGACTTGATCAGCAATGCCCTGAAGTCCATTGCCGTTCCTTTCTGTTTCGGAGAGGCGGGCTTCATCCCGCCATCCTGGTTGATGATTCCGCTCAGCGCGGACGAGACGCCGCCACTCAGCGGAGCCTCCACGAAATCCATGCCGTCCACCGCGCCGGCGCGGCACAGCGCCACGCTCGACACGGCCACCACGTTGCCGTCCTTGTCCGTCACCGCGCCCGCCGAGACGTCGGCGTAGTTGACCGCCATCCTCTCGCCCTCCGGCGTCCAGCTCGACATCGTGAGGTACACGCCCCTGCCCTCGACCACCTCGATCGATCCGAATCCGGCCACCGGACGCGGCTCCCGGCTTTCCTTGTACGCCGCCGTCCCCGGGAAGGTGTTGTGCTCGAAGTCGAGCGCCACCTGGCGGTAGGGATAGACCGCGGCCGAAAGGCACTTCGCGAAGAGAGGCCCCACGTTCACGCGCCTGCCGTGGCAGTTCGGATTGTCGCCCCAGTTCAGCACCTTGATCCGGCGCGGCAGCTTCGCCGCGTCCGCCGAGAGCGCCACGGCGACGCCCGTGGTCCGCAGGAGTATGACTTTGTCTGGTTTGCTCATGACGCCGCAGAGTCTATAAAAAAAGAACCGCACGGGCTTCAACCCGTGCGGACGGTGCGGAGGCATGGCTATCGGCTTTCAGCTTCTAGCTTCTAGCTTACTGAAATCCGATTTTTCGAAGTTCTTTCATGTAGATGTCTTCGACTTCTTCTTTGATCTCGCGCATGCAGTCAGGAGTGAGCTGGCCGCTCTTGTCAACCGGAAGAAACGGACGCGCCGGCATCTTCTTCGTGCCATGCTGGTGGTAGCGGGCGTATTTGACCTTCGTGCCGACCACGACAGTTTCAGGGCCAGTCACCACCGAGCGGAAGTTCCGCATCAGCTCGCCGCTTTTGTGCAGGAGCGGCCGTCCCGGATCGGCGTTGTTCTTGCGCGGTGCCCAGGGCGACGGCCGCAGCGCAGGGTTCTTGAAGGCATCCGTCGCCCGGTTCTTCACCGAATTGCCGATGACCACGAGCGCATTTCTCTGCGCCCGCGCCATCGCATCCGGGAAGTCCGCCATCTTCCGGTCGAACCTCGACGTGTCGACTGAGATCTCGATGTTCACGGCTCGACTCCTTCCGGCACGGGCGGCATCTCCCACGGCCCCGGATCCTTGCCGTTGCAACAAAGCATGTAACTGATCAGCGCGTCGTTGCGGTCACGTACGGCGTCGTGCCATGGATCCTTCGCCCGCCAGTTCTTCACCATATCGTGAAGTCGATCGTATTCATCGGATGCCTGCTCTTTGGTCATGACAATTCCTCCATTTTGATGTAGCCCTGCGAAACGAGCCGAACCAGAAGGTTCTTGTATGCTTTGATGTCCACGCTCCCGTTCCTGTTGTCCTCGTCGAACTTCCGGATCAACCGTGCGTCTTCCGGCTCCGGCGTCTTGAGCCACTGCCAGCGTCTGAGCTTTCTCCCGGCAGCGATGTACTCGGCCTTGCTCTTCAGGTTGAAGCCGACCAGGATGTCCGCAGGTGAAGGGGTGTTGTCTCCGTTCGGGTGCGTGTGCAGCGTGGCGACGGACTTGCCCTGCGGAACGTCGATTTCGACGTTCCCCGCGTCACCCACGGAAACCTTGCCGATCGGCTTGCCGGTCAGATAGTCCAGCGCCAGGGCGCGTTCGTTCCCGTCGTGCTCGGTTGCGGAGGTCAGACGTCCGGCCGCCTTCTCCATGTGCCGGTCGAGCATGTGGTCCCACATCGTCGTCTCCGTGCCGTCGCTCTTCTGAACGGTCGCGCTGCGGGCCCCGTTGAAGAGGATCCGCAGGTCGGCATCGTCGCGGCCCTGGGTGATCGCGTCGAGCGAGATCCCGGCGTCGGACGCGTCGAAGGAATAGGAATCGCTGCGCTCGGGCGTGGGCATGTCGCCGCTCTTCGAGATGCCTTCCCTCTCGGCCTGTCGCTCGGTGAGCGATTCGACGATGCACCGGCAGCCCCAGTCCCACGGCGGATAGTGCGTCTTCCACCACGGGTCGTCCGCCCGCAGAACCTTGCCGTCGAGCGCGGCGTGGCCGGGGCGTACGCGGCTGTCGCCCACCGTCACGTACTTCCAGTAGGGGAGAATGTCAACCGTCGAAATCTGCTCCTGGTGGCGCGCCACCGCATACGCCTGAAAGCCCTGCACACGCAGAAGATGCTCCGCCTTCGCCCTCGCGGCCTTGCCGTCGCCGCCGACATACGGCGAGATCTGCGCGGCGAGGTCCTTCTTCGCCTCGTCCCAGCTCACGCCCTCGGGCAGCTTCGCGATGATGTCGCGGAGTTTGCGCACGGTGTCCAGCTGCTCGATGCCGGCGACCGTGAAGGCCCGCTGCTTCAGCTGGTCGGGAAGTTTGCCGAAGTTCGCCGGATCCGCCACGGCCTTGCCGCGGATGTAGTCCGCCGCAGCCTCGTTCGGAAATGTCTCGATCTTGAGTGTCGCCGTCATGTCTGTCCTCTATTCTACCAAAAAACCATTCACTGTTCCCTGTCCACTCTTCACTGGACGAACTGCCGCCACCCGCCCAGGCCGTTCGCCTTCAGGTAGGTCTTGCGGTCATCCCGTCCGTCCTCCCAGCGGTCGGGGTCGTCCATGCAGTCCGCCAGGTGCCGGTACCAGCTGTCGAGATCGAGGAGGATCGTGTTCGGCGCCACGCGCACCAGGTCGACGAAGCCGGCGCGGCCGAGCCGCAGGATCGTGTCGTAGCGGCACCGCTCGCGCTCGTCCGCCCCGGCGCGGGCCGGGAAGCCGAGCAGCGTGGCGGTCGACGAGTCGAGCCGCACGTAACGTCCCGCCACGGGCACCGGCGCCCAGGTGCCGTCGGCCTGCTTCGACCACCGGCACACCACGTACTCGGGCGGCGGCATCGCCGCGCGCTTCGGCACCCAGGCGTGCCGTCCCGGCGCCACGCGCACCATGTCCGGCTCCGGCTCGACGGAGAGCGGCGGCGGGACGAGATCCCGCGCGTCGAGATCCCCGAAAAGCCCCATCTGCACCATTTTCGCGCCCATCGCCGGCCTCCTCTTCCCTGGAATCGCCTAGAAGCCGCGGGAAAACGCGGGAAAACGTCCGGAGCCCTCCGGGGGCGCCGAGTGGACGCCCGACCCGCCGCGCGCTCCTAGGGGCGTTTTTGCGCGTCTCCCGGCGGCGCGGTTGCGGAGGGTGAAGATGACGGCCCAGATCTGCCGCGCCGTGGCACGGCCCCGATCCGTGCGGTGGATCTTCCCGAAGAGCGCGTCGGCGTACCGTGCGGCCTCCCCGCGTCCCCCGAA
>ERZ1026860.939-NODE-939-length-16288-cov-13.193803_pt1 | contig 16288 bp, 17 predicted proteins | sample MGYA00380160_ERZ1026860 | MGnify/ENA primary metagenome ERZ1026860 (study PRJEB33269, sample SAMEA4719796) | human gut metagenome | biome: human-associated habitat; feature: organic feature; material: feces | place: Cameroon | collected 2013-10 ... | reverse complement strand
ATTTACCAGGTTTTTCAAGCAGGGGCAGTAGGAATCGAACCCACATCGACGGTTTTGGAGACCGCTGTTCTACCGTTGAACTATGCCCCTATTTCTGTGGTTCTCAAGACCACCGAAATTCATTATATCTAAAACACCCCTATCTGTCAACAGCTTTTGCAGTAGATTTTCTTTTGATAAATGCTGGACGTAAAAGTGTCTTACTGATAGACACATGATTCATCAGGGAATGCAATGCCATATAACCACATTTTCCAAGCTCTGCCCTTTCCTGACGGATCGTTGTAAGAGGCGGTGCTGTTGCTGCTGACATTGGCAGATCATCGAAACCGATCACACTGATATCCTCCGGCACCCTCTTATGCAGCCTCTCACATTCCTTCAGCACACCAAAAGCGAGCAGATCATTACCACATACAATAGCTGTAGCTCCTCTTTCCACAAAGGCCGGCACAAAATCCTTGGCAGATTCTGCTACATAATAACCATTTGCTACCATCTCCGGATCTACTTTCAGTCCATGCGCTTCCATACTGTCATAAAAGGCCTCCTGTCTGCATTCTGTGATCATGGAATGCAGGGAGCCATTCAGGAAGGCGATCTTCTTATGTCCCAGCTCCTGCAGGTGCAGGATCGCCGTATCTATTCCTTCAAAGCTGTCAGTTCCAATATATGCTACATTGGGATTCTTCCAGACAAAGTTATCAAACAGCGCTGTTGCGATCCCAGTATCCTGCAGCTGCTCCATCCAGGGATCCTGCAGGGCGAAGCCTACCAGGAAAGCGCCTGAATACCCATTTTTGAGCATAAACGTATCATATTTTTCCTGTGCCTGGAATCCCGGTGTGACAGGAAGCACCTCCACGCGCCAGTTATCTCTGAATGCCGCCTGCCGGAAGCCAAGCACTATATCGTATCCAAAATCACCGGCAGCTTCATATTTCATATTTTCTATGAACAGACAAAGCTTTCTGTGTTCTTCCTTTTTCATCCGCTTTGTCACATAACCCATCTCTACCGCTGTATCCAGAATTGTCTGCCGCAGTTCGATACTGACGTCTGCCGCTCCATTAAGCCCTTTCGATACTGTACTGATCGATACTCCAAGTCTGTCTGCTATTTCCTTAATTGTTGCCATTCTTCCTGCCTGCACACTCCTAATTCTGTAATCTGTCTTTCGTGTCAGCTTCAATCTGGGCGCTGAAGCTCTTCAGTTCTGCAGATGGTTCATAATTCTCTTCCGCATACAGTATTTCATGGAGCCTGACCACGTTATCTGCAAGAGACATGGGCACCACACAGGCTCCTACAGAAAGGGATGCTCCTGCCCGCATTCCTGCAAAAGGAAATCCATCACTGACAGTCACCTTATAATCTCCTACTTTGCTCAGGACAGCAGCAATATCCTCCACATCGATCGAGGTAACAACATGGGGCAGCACTGCATTCATGGCACTCATAAGCGTTCCCACAGAGGCACCCTTTGCCTTCTCCATCATGGCGATCAACACGTCCCTCTGTCTTTTGGTACGTTCAAAATCATCACCCACATAACGGATCCTGCAGTATGCCGTTGCCTGCAGTCCATTCAGTGTCTGCAGTCCCGGTTCCGTAACCGGTTCATAATCAACACCTGCTGTCGCTGTAAAGGTTTTCTGGTCTTCACTTGTTCCCACCATGCTGATCTGATAATTGTTCAGATGGCTGATCTCATTTTCCTTCACATCGATCTCCACACCGCCAAGAGCATCCACTGCCTCCATCAGTCCTTCAAAACCAACGGTTATGTAATCTGTCACGTAGAGATCGGTATTCATATTAATCATGCCAAGAGCCATTTCCGGTCCCCCCTTGGCATAGGCAGCATTGCATTTATTGTAGGTATCATTGCCAAGATTCAGATAGGTATCTCTGTAGATAGAGATCAGACGCACATCATGTTTGTCCATATCGATAGAACAGAGCATAATGGTATCACTTCTGTTATTTCCTTTTCCGAGGTTCTCATCTCTGGCATCTACTCCAAAAAAAGCAATATTATAAACTCCTGTATATGTCTTCGTCTCTTCGCCTTCTCCGTTTTCCTCTTCCTGTATCTTTTCCTTTACTTCCTCATTGACAGCAATATGTTCTGTATCGATCCTGTCCTTCTTTACACCATTTTCTCCTGTCGTACGAAGAACTACATATAAAGCACCCGCTGCTGCGATCAGAACTACCAGTTCCAATATAAAAAGCGGTATGTGCTTTATCCATTTTTTCTTATCCATTCCCTACTCCTTTGTGAATTGTCGTAATTTTCGACAAACATACCTTAATATTTTATCACAGGAATCCGCAAATTTGAATAGAAAAGAATATTTTCTTAAAAAAATGTTACAAAACTGTAATAATTACCTCAGATCAGATCCATAGCCTCACTCACACTGTCCACATAAATAATTTTGATCCCCTCTATATCTTTCAGGCTTTCCCGGCATACCCCAGGTACAATGCAGCAGGTAAATCCCAGCTTTTTCGCTTCCTGTACACGTACCTTGATCATACTGACAGCCCGTACTTCACCGCTCAGTCCGATCTCTCCCATAGCCACCATACTGCCATCCACTGCCCGGTTTTTAAAGCTGGAAACCACAGCCATGGCGATCCCAAGATCAATTGACGGTTCCATGATCTTGATTCCCCCGGCAATATTGACATAGGCATCACAGCTACCAAGCTGCAGGCCAAGCCGTTTTTCCAGCACTGCCATCAGCAGATTCACTCTGTTAAAATCTGTCCCTGTGGTCTGCCGTCTCGGGATACCAAAATTACTGTGACAGACAAGTGCCTGGATCTCTATCAGGATCGGTCTTGTTCCCTCCATGGCACAGGTTACAACCGATCCGCTGGCGTCCTCCGGTCTTCCGCTGAGCATCATCCTTGATGGATTCGTAACCTCCTTAAGTCCATCCGATTCCATCTCAAACACACCGATCTCATTAGTCGAGCCAAACCGGTTCTTTACTCCACGCAGGATCCGGTAGGAGGCATGTCTGTCACCTTCAAAATAAAGAACAGTATCCACCATATGCTCAAGCACCCTTGGTCCTGCTACGGTTCCTTCCTTGGTTACATGTCCTACGATAAAAATAGAAGTATTCAGTCCCTTTGCCAGCTTCAGCAGGATACCGGTGGCTTCCCTTACCTGTGAAACACTTCCCGGTGCGGCAGATATCTCAGCGATAGACATGGTCTGTATAGAATCGATGATAACGATCTTTGGGCGTTTTTTCTGAATGACATCTTCAATGGTATCCAGATCTGTCTCACAAAGCAGCTTCAGATGATCTGTAAATTCGCCAAGTCTCGCTGCCCTGAGCTTGATCTGCCGCAGGGATTCCTCCCCGGATACATACAGCACCTCTTTCCCTGCTGCTGCCAGCCTCTGGCAGACCTGCAAAAGCAATGTGGACTTTCCGATTCCGGGATCACCGCCTACCAGGATCAGAGACCCTTCCACGATACCGCCGCCAAGAACTCTGTCAAGCTCCCGAATTCCACAGCTTGTCCTCTCTTCCTCCGACAGTGAAATATCCGCAAGTGTCTCCGGCTCTGCCGCTGTATGTGGATTTCCCGTCTTTCTGCCACTGCCCTTACCTGTTCCTGTAACCACAGTCTCTTCTACAAAGGTGTTCCACTCCCGGCACCCCGGGCACTGCCCCATCCACTTTGCTGACTCATATCCACAGTTCTGACAGAAAAAAACTGTACCTTTTGCTTTTGCCATGCTTCCTGTTCCCTTTCTGAAAAAAACCTCCTGACCGGTAGGCCAGAAGGCTTTTACTTTATCTTGCTACAATGTCAACCTTAACTTCTCCTGCTCCTGCAAGCTCCACACTGAGATTCAGCTTGCCGCCCAGATTGGTCTTCATACCGCCAATACTCTGATCATCCACATAGACTACATACTCGGTATCTTCCATCAGACCTACTGTGATCTGTGCATCCTCGTCTCCTTCCACCAGGAAGCTGACACCTTTTTCGGTTTCTCTGAAATTTAATACACTGGTTCCCGGTACGGACTCATATACAAATAAACCATTTCTTTCCAGCTTAGTCATTGTCTTAAATGTCTTAACCTTGTACTGATCACCATCATGCTCAAAATCCTCAACCTTCTGCTTGGTTTCAAGCCTGTGATTTCCAAAGCTTATGCTGCCATCCGCTTCTGTCCGGATCAGCTCTTTCACAACAGCCATCCTTATTTCCTCCATTGTATGCATTTGTATTAATTGTTGATAGCATTAGTATAATCTATTTTTTACTTAACGTCAAAAACAACTTTTCCTTTTCGATAACCTGCAGATACCGTATCCCCGGCCTTGATCCTTCCTGAAAGAAGCTCCTCTGCAAGTGCATCCTCCACTACCTGCTGCACAGCACGCTTTAACGGCCTTGCTCCCATCTTGTAGTCCGCATATTTCTCTACCAGATGCTCCTTCAGCGCCCTAGATGCACTCAGATGAATGGAAAGCTGCTTCTCGCATCTCGCAGAAAGCTCATGAAACAGCAGTGTGGTTATCTTTTCCATATCCACTCTGGTCAGCGGATGGAATACCATGATCTCGTCAATCCTGTTGATAAACTCCGGTTTAAACAGTCTTCTGACTTCCTCCATGACCCCTTCCTTCATCCGGTCATAGTTCTGCTTTTCAGTTTCTGCCACTCCAAAGCCCAGATTCTTTGGTGCAATAATGCGCTGTGCCCCGGCATTTGAAGTCATGATCAGAACCGTATTCTTAAAGCTGACCTTCCTTCCCTTGGAATCGGTGATATGTCCATCATCGAGCACCTGGAGAAGTACATTAAACACATCCGGATGTGCCTTTTCGATCTCATCAAACAATACAACTGAATAGGGATTCTTGCGTATCTTCTCACTGAGCTGTCCTCCCTCTTCAAATCCTACATATCCAGGGGGCGATCCTATCATCTTGGATACAGAGTGGCCTTCCATATACTCTGACATATCCACACGGATCAGGGCATTTTCCGATCCAAATATAGCCTCTGCCAGTGCCTTGCTGAGTTCTGTTTTTCCTACACCTGTAGGGCCAAGGAACAGGAAGGATCCGATCGGTTTTTCCGGATCCTGCAGGCCGACCCGTCCTCTCCGTATTGCTTTTGATACGGCGCTGACTGCTGCATCCTGTCCGATCACACGCTTGTGCAGGATGCTTTCCAGCTTCATCAGCCTTTCGCTCTCCGTTTCTGTCAGTTTTTTCACTGGGATCTTCGTCCACGCCGCCACAACTTCAGCTATATCATTCTCTGTTACCTTAAGCTCATCCTTTTCCTGTTTCTTCCTGTTTGCCTCACAGGCCTTCTCATATTTGTGGATCAGCTTTTCCTGCTCTGCCCTGCATATTCCTGCCTGATCAAACTCTCTGTTCTTCAGGAAGCCTTCCACTTTCCTGTCATATGCTGCAAGCTCCTCCTGCATTTTCTTCAGCTTTTCAGGAACGTGGGTTGCCTTCAGCCTGACTGCTGCTGAAGCCTCATCGATCAGATCAATTGCTTTATCCGGCAGATTTCTGTCATTGATATATCTCTCTGAAAGCTCTACCGCTGCTCTGACCGCCTCTTCTGTGATCACCACCTTGTGATGCTCCTCATATTTGTGGACGATCCCCTTAAGGATCCGCTCTGCCTCCTGCACAGTAGGCTCCTCTACCATGACAGACTGGAATCTTCTCTCAAGTGCCGCATCCTTTTCCACATATTTATGATACTCCGCCACTGTAGTTGCCCCGATCAGCTGCAATTCTCCTCTTGCCAGTGAAGGCTTTAAGATATTGGAAGCATCAATGGCTCCCTCTGCACCACCCGCACCGATAATAGTATGCATCTCATCCAGAAACAGGATAATATTTCCATCCTCCTGCACTTCATGGATCACTCTTTTCAGCCTTTCTTCAAACTCACCACGATACTTGGAGCCGGCTACCATTCCTGAAAGATCCATGGTAAGAAGACGCTTGTTCTGCACGGTAAAAGGTACTTCCCCGGCCACAATACGCTGTGCCAGCCCTTCTACCACTGCTGTCTTGCCGACACCGGGTTCTCCGATCAGACAGGGGTTATTCTTGCTTCTTCTGCTCAGGATCTCGATCACACGCTGGATCTCCTGTTCTCTTCCGATCACAGGATCCAGCCTGCCATCTCTCGCCAGGGCAGTCAGATCCCTGCTATACTGCTCCAGTGTAGCAGCACTTTTTTTGTTCTTCTGTTTCATCGCCAGATCCTCTTTATATAATGCAGGATCCTCACCCATTGCTGCCAGTGTATCAATATACAGCTTCTGTATGGCTGCACCCATAGTCCGGAGAAGTCTTGTTGCCACACATTCACTCTCTTTGAGCAGTGACAGCAGGATATGCTCAGTTCCTGTCTTATCTGCACGGAAACGGTCTGCCTGTCTGTCAGCCTCCTGTAAAATAGCCTCTGCCTTTGGCGAATATTGTTCTCTGTCCTTTGTAACAACAGCTGCATCCGGACTGATCAGTTCTTTGATCATGGTAAGAAGCTGCTCTTCCTCCACCCCGTTTTCGGCCAGAACCCTTGCCGCTACACCGGTTCCTTCCTTTAATAGTCCTGCCAGAATATGTTCCGTCCCCACATAACCCGAATGAATCCTGGCAGCTGTTTTTTCTGCCAGCTTCAGCGCTTTCTGCGCCTTTTCTGTATAATTCGAACGCATCTTAAATTCCTCCATATTCCTCATAGATATCGTCGATCATGGCATGGATCTCATCTCTGCTTATGCCCCTGCAGCTTGCCTTGGCAAGAAGCTTATGCAGTTCTGTATCGATCTCCTCAAGTGCCATCAGCTTATCTGCGTTGACTGCGATCACTGCGCCTCTCCTTCTGTCCATCTGGACAAAGCCCTCCTGACGCAGCACAGTATATGCCTTATTTACTGTATGCATGTTAATGCCGATCTCTTCTGCAAGCGCCCGCACAGAGGGAAGAGAATCCCCCTCCTTAAATCTGGCTGTAGCGATCCCATATACGATCTGATTCCGAAGCTGGATATAAATTGCTTCTGTACTGTTAAAATCAATTTCTATAATCATAGCTTATCCTGTCTTTATGGGTTACCCCTGAATCTTCTCTGCTAGATCTGTCACTGGCAGCTCCCACTTTAGCAACGTGCGCCGTAAGGCACACGGTAACAACAGGGAGGAATAGCACCGCTATTCCTCCCGTTTCTCTTTCGTAGTTTATTTACAGATCTTTGTCATCCATATTCAGGAATTCAAATTCAAATTCATCATCATCTACGAGAAAATTCTGTGCCTTTCTTGACGTTTTTTTCACAGGCTGCTTTTCCTCTGCCGCTGTCAGATCTGCTTCCTGTCTTGTTTTTTTCCGGACAGGTCTTTCCTCTTCTTCATAAAAATCTTCTCTTTCCCTTGTCCGTTTCCTCTTTACTGGAACCGGTTCTTCTTCATAATCCAGATCACGGCTCTGTTTTTTCTTCTTCCTGACAGGTGGCTCCGGCTCTTCTTCCTGGAGCTCATCCTCTTCATCCTCATAATCCTCGTAATAGTAGGCGTCCTTCAGCTTAAAGATCAGAATAGTCACTGCTGCGATCAGTATCACCATGATCACTGCCATAACAATGATAATGATCTTTTCTGTAGTTACCTGCTTCTGCAGCGCTTCATTGTCAGCTCCTGTCTGATTTACTACGTCAAGAAGGTTCGTCACTGACATCATGGTGCCATTTACATTATCATAAAGCCAGTAGGTTTCATCATTGTATACTACTTCATAATCATTGTGCTCCGGTTCTGCCGGGGTTTCTTCCTGTGGTTCTTCAGTATCTGTTTCTTCCGGTATTTCTGTGCTTTCTCCATCTGCAGAAGCTTCTTCAGATCCGTCTGCATCTGCTGTATCAGTTCCATCTGTCTGTGAACCATCTGTATTTGCTGCTCCATCAGAAGAAGCTCCAATGGTGATCAGGTCAGAACGGATATAGCCTTCCTTGGAAGAACCATTCTTGGTAAAACGGATCTGATACCATTTCTTTCCGGCGCTGTCTGTTGCTTCTCCAATCAGGGTAATGCTTTCCCCTTTGGAAAGGGATGCTACCGGATCATGCGAAGTGGATGCACCGGAACGTATCTTTGCACTTTCAACTGCAACCGTAGCCGCCTGTTCACCAATAGATGTAGGTACGGTATCTGCCGGCTTTTCTGTGGCAGCTGCTGTTGTTGCCGCAGGTGCTGCCTCTACCTTAATATCATCTGATGTCTCTACCAGATCGGAACGGATATAACCATAGGTGTTATTACCATTCGGCACCTTATACCACACGGTTCCCGCAGAATCCTTTACAGCTCCTACAATATCGATCGTCTTTCCCTTGACTGTGCTCCCTACCACTGAGCTGCTTGTGCTTGCTTCAGAACGGATCTTTGCAGTTTCCGCCACTACCTTTCCCGAAGCTGCCAGACTGGTAAATGTCTGCAGTGACACAACCATAATAAAAGCTGCCACACCAAGCATTCCTCTGATCCAGGTTTCTTTCTGAAATAAAGCTTTCATTGCCTTCACTTCTTTTCTCCTTATCTTTCTCTTATAAAGCGCCTCTCTCCGGTTTCTTCACGGAAGCCTTCACTGCCTCCCTGAATACCGGATTTTCTCATCCTGCGGGCTTCTTCCTCAAGCTGCCTGTGATACAGCTGTTCACATTTACTGCATAATCTGCCGCTGCTGATATTAGCACCGCACATTTCACATCGTATATAACCACCGGCATTATTAATGATCTCAAACCGGTTATCCTTGATCATATCACGTATGGACTTATGAGTTACACCTGTGGCATCTGATATCTCAGCTACATTTGCTCCCTTATGCTCATCCAGATAATTACGTACCTTTCCATAATCGTCATATTCCTGATGTCCACATTCTTCACATTCATATTCACCAAGTCCCTTGTAAACAAGAACCCCACCGCATTTTTCACAGTAGGACGGCCTGTGCAGCTCACCCATGCTGAATATCGCACGTCTCATATCCATCTTACGTCACCTTCTCCATTCCCACATGCTCAGGCTTCATCAATTGCCTTTCCAATATCATGACGCATATATTTGTTTTCAAAAGTAATCCATTCCGTCGCAGCATATGCATTTTTTCTGGCTTCCTTCAGGTCAGCCCCTTTTGCTGTTACACCAAGGACTCGTCCTCCGTTTGTCACAATCCCTTTTTCTGTTTTGGCTGTTCCTGCATGGAAGCAGAAATAAGAATCCTGTCCTTCGAATTTCTCAAGACCATGGATCACAAATCCTTTTTCATATTTGACCGGATAACCATCAGATGCAAGTACCACACAGACTGCTGCATTGTCCTCAAACTCCAGATCGATCTGATCCAATGTGCCATCAATGCAGGCCTCCATCACTTCTATGATATCATTTTTCATTCTGGGAAGCACTACCTGTGCCTCCGGATCACCAAATCTGGCATTATATTCCAGAACCCTTGGCCCCTTCTCCGTCAGCATCAGTCCAAAGAAGATCACTCCTTTAAACTCTCTGCCCTCAGCCAGCATGGCATCCACAGTAGGCTGATAAATATATTTACGGCAGAAGCTGTCCACTTCTTCTGTATAAAAGGGACTGGGAGAAAAGGTTCCCATACCACCGGTATTTAATCCGGTATCTCCGTCTCCTGCTCTCTTGTGATCCTGTGCACTTGTCATGATCCGGATATTCTTTCCATCCACAAAGGAAAGCACCGATACCTCACGGCCTGTCATAAATTCTTCAATGACAAGTCTGTTTCCGGCACTTCCAAACTTCTTATCCTCCATGATTTCCTTAACGCCAGCCTTCGCCTCGTCAAGATTCTGGCAGATCAGAACTCCCTTTCCAAGAGCCAGTCCGTCTGCTTTCAGGACAATGGGAAAGTCTGCTGTTTCCAGATAGGCAAGTGCTGCCTTCGGATCATCAAAATTCTCATACGCTGCCGTAGGAATATTGTACTTTTTCATAAGATCCTTGGAAAATGCCTTGCTTCCTTCCAGGATCGCCGCATTTCCCCTGGGTCCGAAAGCCCGAAGACCTGCTTCCTCCAGTCTGTCTACCAGACCGCCTACCAGCGGATCATCCATTGCCACGATCGTCAGATCAATCTCTTTCTCTTTCGCAAATGCTACAATCTTATCAAACTCCATGGCTCCAATTGGAACACACTCAGCGATCATGCCGATACCGGCATTGCCCGGTGCACAATAGATCTTGCTTACTTTTTTGCTTTTGGAAACACTGTATGCGATCGCATGTTCTCTGCCACCGCCGCCAACGATCAAAACCTTCATATCCGCCTCCATGAAATCTATGTAATCGTATTCTATTCTTCTACAATGGCAATTCCGTCTTTTACGGTCACCCTGCCATGTGCGATCAGATCAATTGTCTTTGGAAGGATCTGCCACTCTGCCTCTTCCATTACCCTGTGCTGCAGTACCTCCGGTGTATCACCGTTCTGTACATACACAGCCTTCTGCATGATGATGGCACCATGGTCATAAACCTCATCCACAAAATGAACCGTAGCACCTGTCACCTTGACGCCGCTCTTAAGCACTGCCTCGTGAGGCTTAAGCCCATAAAATCCCTTTCCACAGAAGGCCGGGATCAGTGCTGGATGTACATTGATGATCCTGTTATGATATTTCCTTACAAGCTCTGCAGGCATCATGATCATCATGCCTGCCAGTACGATCAGATCCGGGTTCTCCGCATCGATCGTTTCGCTCAGCTTCTGATTAAAGTCTTCCCTGTCTGCAAAGGACTTCATGTCTACAACAATATCCTTGATCCCATGCGCCCTTGCACGCTCCAGTGCCCTGACACCAGGCTTGTTGCTCAGTACAAAGGAAAGCTCCACATCAGTGATCTTCCCGCTCTCCACTGCATCAATGATGGCCTGCAGATTGGTACCACCGCCTGCGGCAAGGATTCCTACTCTCAGCATAAATCTACACCCTTCTCACCGGCAATGACCTTTCCTACCACATAGCCCTTTTCACCAGCTGCTTCAATAGCGGAAAGAACCTTATCCTTATCTGCCGGATCAATGGCAAGTACCATGCCAAGTCCCATATTAAATGTATTATACATCATTTTCTCTGCAATGTTTCCTGTTTTCTGCAGCAGTTTAAAGATAGGAAGAACCGGATAGCTGTCCTTCTCTACCACTGCACGCACCCCTTCCGGAAGCATACGGGGAATATTTTCATAAAAACCGCCGCCGGTAATATGACTGCAGCCCTTAACGGTCACACCGGCTTCCTTAATGGCCTGTAATGTCTTTACATAAATCTTGGTCGGAGCGATCAGTGCCTCGCCAAGTGTTGTTCCAAGTTCATCATAATAAGTATCAAGAGATTCCTTCGTCATCTCGAACACCTTACGTACCAGGGAAAATCCATTGCTGTGAACGCCTGAGGAAGCAATACCGACCAGCATATCGCCATCCTTGATATGTTCTCCGGTGATCAGATCCTTTCTGTCCACCACGCCAACTGCAAAGCCTGCAAGATCATATTCATCCTCCGGCATCAGCCCGGGATGCTCTGCTGTCTCGCCTCCGACAAGGGCTGCCCCTGCCTGCTTACAGCCTTCTGCAACACCCTTTACGATCGTTGCGATCTTCTCCGGATAGTTCTTGCCACAGGCAATATAATCAAGGAAAAATAAAGACTCTCCACCGGCACAGGCTACATCATTGACACACATGGCTACCGCATCAATACCGATCGTATCATGCTTATCCATCAGAAATGCCAGCTTCACCTTCGTCCCACAGCCGTCTGTTCCGGACAGCAGCACCGGATCCTCCATGTCCTTAATGTTCTTTAAGGAAAATGCTCCTGAGAAACCACCGATCCCGCCAAGAACCTCTGGTCTCATAGTCTCTTTCACATACTTCTTCATTAACTCCACAGATTCATAACCTGCTTCAATATCCACACCGGCCGTCTTATAGTCCATTTCTTTCTCCTTTTCTCTTTGCTTATCGTATTCTTACTGATTCAGGTAATTCTCATATCCAATCTGCTGCAGCTTTTGGTCCTTTGCCTCTACCTGCTCCTTCAGATTCTCCGAGTAAGCTTCCAGCCTTGCCAGCAGCTCGTCATCGCCGGTTGCCAGCATCTTTGCTGCAAGGATTGCTGCATTCTTTGCCCCGTCAATGGCAACTGTTGCAACAGGAACTCCGGGCGGCATCTGCATAATGGAGAACACTGCATCCATGCCATCCAGCTTCTTCCCGGAAAGAGGAACCCCTATAACAGGCAGTGAAAAGAGTGCTGCGCACATTCCAGGCAGTGCTGCTGCCATTCCTGCTCCTGCAATGATCACCTTTAATCCGCGCTCCTTCGCCGATCTGGTCCATTCGATCAGAAGATCCGGCTCTCTGTGTGCGGAAATAATTCTCATCTCATAATCAATTCCCAGTTCCTTCAGCATCGCTGCAGCACCGCTCATCACCTTAAGATCTGAGTCACTGCCCATGACGATTCCTACCTTTGGCATAATTCTCTCCTCCTGTTTGCGTAGTCCCGAACATTTACATCATACTATATCCAACTTCTTGATTGCAACTCCAAATATAACAATTTATTGTTTCTTAAGGGAAACAAGCAATGGCTCATTCAATTCTTCACAGCCGGGCAGCACGAACATTCCGTCTTCAATCACTGTGATCACCTGTTCCTCTTCCGTCACCACACTGATCTCTCCCAGTTCATCAAAAGGGATCGTGATATCCGTATGGCAGTTAAAATAAGCTTTCTCCGGCTCCGTCCTCCGAAGGAGCGAGCACTCGTTATCTCTGGCAATGATCTCTTTTCCGTCCGGGTTATAAACAGCAACATCCTCCGCATGGGAATAGCAGGTATCTCCCACTGCAAAATGCGGTCCTGTCTTTTCTGCGATCAAAATCGGCAGCTTATCTTCGATCTGATACTTTCTGGCCGCCACATAAGCTGTGGTATTGGTGCCAATAGCAAATTCTCCGATGGGCAGCATATCATGATGGAACAGAATATTATCCCGGATATATTTCCTGTTCTTTTCTTCTTCATCAAAATTGCCGCAGGTATAATCCTTTACCTTTCCATCTTCAAACTGCAGGGAAAGATCCCTGAATTCCAGTCCGTTTAAAAAGACTCTCGTCACATGAAGTGTTCCTTCGGTACCGGTCAGTACAGGAGAAGTAAATACCTCCCCCACCGGAATATTCACATCTGCCACACAGTTTTCAAAATTCGTCTGATGTGCTGTATCTGTCAGAGAGTGCAGCATGATCTTCATGCCTGTCCTGTTCTCTCCTCTGCCCTTTACGATCACATATTTCCCAAGGTCAAGGGTATCTATGATTTTCTGCTGGATCTTCTGATATTTCTGATAATTCAGGGTATTGATCCGGATCACCTCATCGAAGATCTCCGGATAGTTCTCACCGATCTCCGGTGTCGGAAAAGCAATGATGGTAAAGCTTCTTTCTTCTCCCTTAATATAACGGTTCTGAATTTCACCGGCCTGTGTCATATACTCTACAGTAAGCTTCTGCTGGCTTTCTGATAAGTGTACCGCTTCTTCCTTTTCTTTCAGATCCTCCGGTGCTTCCCCGAAAACCTCTACCACTGCAGGTCCTCCAAAATAACCGGCCTGCTCCTTAAACTCTTCAAAGCATTCCTGCCATGCCTCCAGTCTGATCTGTACAAGACGCTTGTCCAGAAACAGTCCGATATCATCCTTATGATCAAAATCATACTGCTTATTGGGAATCGCCCCAAAATAGCCATTCCGGTTCAGGCTCTTTCCCATCAGAAGACTTGCCGGTGCCCGGTAAATCACAGGCTCAAGTCCCATGGCTTCAAAATTCCTGATGGCCTTCAGGATCATTCTTTCAAAGCCAAGTGTATATCTGATATTTACGATCTTTTTCTTACCGATATCCTTGTTTCCCATCAGGAAACCGATCCGGTACCCCTCTGTATAGGTATCTGCCATCAGATCTATTGTTTCCTGCGGCAGCTCCTTCAGATGCTTCCATGTCCTTAACTCATTTTCTGTAATATATTCTCCAAAAGCGTACAGGTATGCCGGTGTATCAAGGCTGTTTTCCCGTAGTATTTTCCAAGCAAAATCCTGTTCAGGAAGGAACATGCCCTCTAACTTTTTCCTGAAGGAATCTCTGGTATAATCACTGACGAAATAGTAAATATCCTCCCGGACAGACTCGTAGGATGGAAGCTTCTCTTCCTCCAGCAGGCTTCCCTCAAAGGCACTGTATACCTGCAAAAAAAGTTCCAGCCTGATCAGGATTTCTTCCTCCTGCCGTTCATGGCAGAAGGGGATCAGACTTCGCATCTCCGTATACAGAAAGGAAAACAGCCTGCCATACTCTTCTCCCAGTCTCTTTACACTGTATGCTGGATTTCCATAGCTTTCCTCATAATGTGCCGGCAGGATATCCTCATACAGACTGTGATTTCTTCTCTGCAGTTCGGAAAGCTCTGCCTTTTGCAGACCTCCCTCTGCCACAAAGTTCTCATGCTCCAGTACCAGCTTCAGAAACCCTGCCACCTTCCGGAAATAATCTGCAAATGCCTCCGGCATATCTGCCGACATATCTTTTCCTTCTGCAATTTCATAAATTCTGGTCTTCGCCAGTAACAATCTCTCTTCCATCAGCTCACATACGCTCCTGCATATAGAATTAAACTCAACGCAAAAAAGGCAAGTACATTGACAATCATGCCAAGTACCGGAAACAGTTTAAAGGTTTCCTTTTCACGTAAGGACATGATCCCAAGGATCAGTCCGACTGTCATGAAGACACTGGCCAGAACACCAGCCGCCCCATATCTTGCCGATGATACCCCTTTTCCCTGATAGGACAGATAAACTGCCATGATATAGGTTCCAAGGGAAAGGATCCCAAGGATAAAAGACATGATCCCCTTTTCCGGGTGTTTTTTATTTGTAAAAATATAACCTCGAAATCCCATACGCATTCCTTCCTGCAGTATCAGTTCCTCATGGGTGTCCTGCGACAAAAGGCATTCCTGCCATCAGGAATGCCCTCTCTTGTTAAAATAATATTTTGGATTTTCCAAGAAGGAGCTTTGCTCCGCTTACGATCATCAGGATGCCGCAGACAAGTCCGGTTACCAGTGTAACTACTCCAACAGCAATACTTGTAGCTCCGCTGCCACTCATAATCTTATACGTTTTTTCTTCCATACTAAGTCCTCGCCTTTCTACATCAGTTTACTGCTTTGCTCCATAAACAGCATAATAATCATCAATCTGTTTCTTACGTTCCTCATCAATATAAACAGTTCCCTTGTATTCCTTCTGATAGAGATATTCTACCACATCTGCCATCGTTACGATAGCGTTGGCATCAAATCCGTATTTCTCTTTGATCTCACAGAGGGCACTCTTTTCTCCCTGACCCTTTTCCATACGGTTTAAGGATACCATCAGTCCCTTGATTTCCACATCGGCCTGTGCCTTGATGATCGGGAAGGTCTCTTCAATAGACTTACCGGAGGTTGTCACATCCTCGATGATAACGACTCTGTCCCCGTCCTTCAGCTTGCTGCCAAGAAGGATTCCAGTGTCACCGTGATCCTTGACTTCCTTTCTGTTGGAACAGTAGCGGACATCCTTTCCATATAATTCACTGATCGCCATAGTTGTTGCTACGGAAAGTGGGATTCCCTTATAGGCAGGTCCAAAGAGGACGTCAAAGTCAAGTCCATAGTGATCATGGATCGCCTTCGCATAATACTCACCAAGCCTTCTGAGCTGGGTACCTGTCACATAAGCCCCTGCGTTCATAAAAAAGGGGGATTTCCGTCCGCTCTTCAAAGTAAAGTCGCCAAATTTTAAAACCTGGCTGTCTATCATAAACTCAATAAATTCCTGCTTGTACTGTTCCATCTTATTATTTTCTCCTTATTTTAAGCCATTTCTAGCCATCTTGTCGCAAAAGTATGTCTAAAGCAATGCTGGGAAAACTTTTCAAAAGCTAAGTCAGGGTAGTTTCATAGTATATTGCCGTTTGCCAAATCTATTTAACGATTTTCCCATGTATATCAATCCTTTCTGATTTGTTTAGCAAACCCGAAAGTCAGGCATAGATATACCTGCTTAGTATATCATTTCATGCTTGTTTTTTCAACCAACAAATCATTTCCATCTACATC
>ERZ1026860.938-NODE-938-length-16325-cov-4.697480_pt1 | contig 16325 bp, 25 predicted proteins | sample MGYA00380160_ERZ1026860 | MGnify/ENA primary metagenome ERZ1026860 (study PRJEB33269, sample SAMEA4719796) | human gut metagenome | biome: human-associated habitat; feature: organic feature; material: feces | place: Cameroon | collected 2013-10 ... | reverse complement strand
AATACAATGGCAAAAGAGAAGTTTACGAGAACGAAGCCGCACTGCAACATCGGCACGATCGGACACGTTGACCACGGAAAAACGACGTTGACGGCGGCGATCACGAAAGTATTGGCGAAGAAGGGCGAAGCGCAGTTTGTCGATTATGCGAACATCGACAAGGCGCCGGAAGAACGCGCTCGCGGCATCACGATCAACACGTCGCACGTTGAATACGAAACGGACAAGCGTCACTACGCGCACGTTGACTGCCCGGGGCACGCTGACTATGTTAAGAACATGATCACGGGTGCTGCACAGATGGACGGTGCGATTCTGGTTGTTTCCGCTGCTGACGGTCCCATGCCTCAGACCCGCGAACACATTCTGTTGGCGCGTCAGGTTGGCGTTCCCGCGCTGGTCGTGTACATGAACAAAGTCGACCAGGTCGACGATCCGGAATTGCTGGAATTGGTCGAAATGGAAATCCGCGACCTGTTGTCGTCGTATGACTTCCCGGGCGACGAAATCCCCATCATCAAAGGATCCGCGCTGGCGGTTCTGGAAGACGGCGACCCGAAGATCGGCGAAGACTCCATCATCGAATTGATGAAAGCGGTCGACGATTACATTCCGCAGCCGGAACGCCCGAAGGATAAACCGTTCCTGATGCCGATTGAAGACGTTTTCTCGATTTCGGGTCGTGGTACGGTTGTGACGGGACGTGTAGAACGCGGCATCATCAAAGTAGGCGACACCATCGAAATCGTCGGTATCAAACCGACGCAGACGACGACGTGCACGGGTATCGAAATGTTCCGCAAATTGCTGGATCAAGGCGAAGCGGGCGACAACATCGGTGTGTTGCTGCGCGGCACGAAACGCGAAGAAGTGGAACGCGGACAGGTTCTGGCAGCTCCGAAGTCGATTACGCCGCATAAGGTTTTCGAATCGAAATGCTACATTCTGACGAAAGAAGAAGGCGGCCGTCATACACCGTTCTTCTCGAACTATCGTCCTCAGTTCTATTTCCGCACGACGGACGTGACGGGAACGATTGAACTGGAACCGGGTGTTGAAATGGTTATGCCGGGCGACAACGTGCACATCAAAGTGTCGTTGATTACCCCGATTGCCATGGACGAAGGCTTGCGCTTCGCGATTCGCGAAGGCGGTCGTACCGTCGGCGCCGGCGTCGTTTCTAAAATTATCGAGTAACTAAAGGAAAATTGATCATGGAAGGTCAAAATATTAGAATTCGCCTGAAAGCCTTCGACCATCGGTTGTTGGATCAGTCGACTCGCGAGATTGTAAACACCGCAAAACGTACGGGTGCGCAAATTTGTGGTCCTATCCCCTTGCCAACTCGTATAGAAAAGTTTACAGTAAACCGTTCGCCGCACGTTGATAAGAAGTCGCGCGAACAGTTTGAAATCCGCACTCATAAACGGGTGCTTGACATTATCGATCCGACGCCGCAGACGGTTGACGCTTTGATGAAGCTCGACTTGGCTGCCGGTGTTGACGTCGAAATTAAACTTTAAAGGATAAAAGAGCCATGCGTAGTGGTCTTATCGCTGAAAAAATCGGCATGACTCGCCTTTTCACGGACGACGGGGCTCATGTCCCCGTCACCGTTCTGAAGGTTGAGGGTTGCAAGGTCGTCTCTGTCCGCACGAAAGACAAAGACGGTTATGTTGCGTTGCAGTTGGGCTTCGGCACAGCCAAAGCGAATCGCTTGTCCAAAGCGGTGCGCGGTCACTTTGCCAAAGCGAACAGCGAATTGAAACGCAAGTTAGTTGAATTCCGGGTTAGTGAGGATTGCGTCCTTAACCCCGGCGATGAATTGTCCGCCAATCACTTTGTTGCCGGTCAGTTTGTCGATGTAGTCGGCACCTCTTTGGGTAAAGGGTTTGCCGGTGCCATGAAACGGCATAATTTTGCCGGTCTTGAAGCTACACACGGTGTGTCTGTTTCTCACCGCTCGTTGGGTTCCACGGGTAACCGTCAGGATCCGGGTCGTGTCTTCAAGGGTAAGAAGATGGCTGGACATTTGGGTGCGGAACGGGTCACCGTTCAGAATTTGAAAGTCGTCGCGACGGATACCGACCGTGGTTTGATCATGGTCAAAGGTGCCGTTCCGGGCTTTGAAGGCGCCTATGTTTTGATTAAAGATGCAGTGAAAAAAGCTCTTCCGAAGGAAGCTCCGATGCCTGCCGGTTTGAAAGCCAAGGCCGAAGCTGTCAAAGAAGCGGCTCCTGCAGCTGAAGAAGTGAAGGAATAACGGCGATGAAATGTGATATCGTCAATTTGGACAATCAGAGCGTCGGCTCGATCGAACTCGCTGACAGCGTTTTCGGCGCCGAAGTTCGCGCGGACATTTTGAGCCGCGTTGTCAACTGGCAGTTGGCCAATCGTCGTGCCGGTACGCACAAAACCAAAACGATTGCCGAAGTCAGCGGTACGACCAAAAAGCCGTACAAGCAGAAAGGCACGGGTAACGCCCGTCAAGGCTCTCTGCGTGCGACTCAGTTCCGCGGCGGCGGCATCAGCTTCGGTCCGGTCGTGCGTTCGCACGCTCAGGATTTGCCGAAAAAAATCCGTCGTTTGGGTATGCGTTGCGCTCTGTCTGTCAAAGCGCAGAACGGCAAGCTCATCGTTGTCGACGAACTGAAATTGCCGGAAGTCAAGACGAAAGAATTGTTGGCGAAAATGAACAAACTGGGTGTTGAATCCGCTTTGTTCGTCGGCGGTGCCGAATTGGACAACAACTTCAATCTGGCTGCCCGCAACATCGTCGGCGTTGACGTTTTGCCGCAGCAAGGTGCCAATGTTTATGATATTTTGCGCCGCGACACTTTGGTTCTGACCAAAGAAGCTGCCGAAAACTTGGAGGCTCGTCTGAAATGAGTAAGCCGGAAATTAAAGTAACGGAAAAAATGTACGATACGTTGGTACATCCGATTATTACGGAAAAAGCGATGAAATGTTCCGAAAACGGACAGGTCACTTTCCGTATTCCGTTGACAGCGACGAAAACTGACGTTAAAAAGGCTGTCGAAGCTTTGTTCAACGTCAAAGTGAAATCTGTGAACACCGTTCGCGTCGGCGGCAAAACGAAACGTTTCCGCGGCACGGTCGGTACGCGCAGCGACTATAAAAAAGCGATTGTTACCTTGGCTGAAGGCAGCAATATCGACTTTACGACGGGAGTGTAAGAAATGGCGTTAAAAACGTTTAATGCGGTAACCCCCAGCCGCAGACACCTGGTTCTGGTAGAACGCAGCGATCTGTACAAGGGCGGTCCCGTGAAAGAATTGACCGAAGGTTTGAGCAAAACCGGCGGTCGCAACAACCAAGGACGCATTACCAGCCGTCGTATGGGCGGCGGTCATAAACGTCGCTACCGTTTCATCGACTTCAGACGCAACAAGTTTGACGTCGCCGCTACGGTCGAACGTTTGGAATACGATCCGAACCGCACGGCGTTCATTGCTCTGGTCAAATATGAAGACGGCGAACGTTCTTATATTTTGGCTCCGCAGCGTTTGCAGGCGGGCGATGTCGTCATTTCCGGTGAAAAAGTCGATATCAAACCGGGCAACGCTATGCCGTTGAAAAACATGCCCGTCGGTACCGTTGTTCATAACGTTGAACTGAACCCCGGTCGCGGCGGTCAAATCGCCCGTTCCGCCGGTTGCTATGCTCAGTTGATCGGTAAAGACGCCGGTTATGCGCAGTTGCGTTTGAACTCGGGCGAATTGCGCTTGGTTCGCGGTGAATGTCTGGCTTCCGTCGGCGCTGTTTCCAATGCCGACAAGCAGAACGAAAACGGCGGCAAAGCCGGCCGCGCTCGTTGGTTGGGCGTTCGCCCGTCCGTTCGCGGCGTTGCGATGAACCCGGTCGATCACCCGTTGGGTGGTGGTGAAGGTCGTTCTTCGGGCGGTCGTCATCCGGTTACCCCGTGGGGTAAATGCACCAAAGGCAAAAAGACCCGTACAAATAAGAAGACCAATGTCTTTATTATGCGTACTCGTCATGCTGCCAAGAAAAAAGCTTAAGTAGGAGGGTAGTAGATTATGTCTCGTTCCGTTTGGAAAGGTCCCTTTGTTGACGGTTACCTTCTGACAAAAGCAGAAAAGGTTCGTGCATCGGGACGTAACGAAGTGATCAAAACGTGGTCGCGTCGTTCCACCATTCTGCCGCAATTTGTTGGGTTGACTTTTGGCGTGTATAACGGTAAAAAGTTTATTCCGGTTTTGGTTACCGAAAACATGATTGGTCATAAAATGGGCGAATTCGCTCCGACCCGCACGTTTTACGGTCACGCAGCCGACAACAAAGCCAAGAAAGGCTAATGAAAATGGTAGCGAAAAAGAATATGAAAACAGCAATGGCCTGCGGTCGTGCGTTGAGAACCAGTACGCGTAAGTTGAACCTTGTCGCCGCGTCGATTCGCGGGATGGCGGTTGAAAAAGCTTTGACGCAGCTGACCTTTTCTCCGCGCCGTATTGCGGGTGAAGTCAAAAAAGTATTGCAGTCGGCGATCGCCAATGCCGAAAACAACCACAACATGGACGTTGATAAACTGGTCGTTTCCGAAGCTTATGTCGGTAAAGGTCTGGTTATGAAACGTTGGCAGGCTCGCGCTCGCGGTCGTGCCGGTCGTGTTGAAAAAATGTTTTCCAACCTGACGGTTGTTGTTGCTGAAAACGAGGAGCGTTAAAATGGGCCAGAAAGTTAACCCGATTGGTTTACGTTTGGGAATTAACCGTACTTGGGATTCCCGTTGGTTCGCTGATGGCGATTACGCCAAACAGTTGCACGAAGATTTCAAAATTCGTGAATTTTTGAAAAAACGTTTGGCTTTGGCGGGCGTCAGCCGCGTCATCGTCGAACGTCCGGCGAAAAAAGCCCGCATCACGATTCATTCCGCCCGTCCCGGTGTTGTCATCGGCAAAAAAGGGCAGGACATCGATGTCTTGAAGAATGAATTGCAGAAAATGACCGGTAACGAAGTCCACTTGAACATCGTTGAAGTGCGCAAGCCGGAATTGGACGCTCAGCTGGTTGCGGAAAGCATTGCTCAGCAGTTGGAACGTCGTGTTTCCTTCCGCCGCGCGATGAAACGCTCGGTTCAGTCTGCAATGCGTCAGGGTGCCGAAGGCATCCGTATCAACTGCGGCGGTCGTTTGGGCGGTGCCGAAATCGCGCGTACCGAATGGTATCGTGAAGGTCGCGTGCCGTTACACACCTTGCGCGCCGACGTAGATTATGGTATATCTACCGCTCATACGACATACGGAGCTTGCGGGATCAAAGTCTGGATTTTCAAAGGTGAAATCATGGCTCATGATCCGATGGCGCAGGACAAACGTCTGTCGGACGGACAACGCTAAGAGAGGACAGAAGAGATGTTAAGTCCTAAAAGAACAAAATTCCGCAAACAGTTCAAAGGCCGTATTCACGGCGTTGCGAAAGGCGGAACCACCTTGGCTTTCGGATCTTTCGGTCTGAAGGCGTTGGAGCCGGAACGTGTTACGGCTCGTCAGATTGAAGCGGCTCGTCGCGCGATCGTGCGTCACATGAAACGTCAGGGACGTTTCTGGTTGCGCATGTTCCCGGACGTTCCCGTTTCCAAAAAGCCCCCTGAAGTTCGTCAGGGTAAAGGGAAGGGCAATCCCGAATTTTGGGTTTGCCGCATTAAACCGGGTCGCATCATGTTTGAAATTGACGGCGTATCCGAAAAGACTGCGCGTGAAGCTTTCGATTTAGCTGCCGCTAAACTGCCCATCAAGGCACGTTTCGTTTCCCGCAGCGTGGTTGAGGAGGCTTAAGCTATGGCTAAAATTAAAGATTTGCGCGCAAAGACCGAAGATGAACTGAATGAACAGGTCATCGCCTTGAAAAAAGAAGGCATGAACTTGCGCTTTCAGCAGACAAGCGGTCAGTTGACCAATACCGCGCGTATGGGTCAAGTGAAACGTGAAATCGCTCAGATCAAAACGATTTTGACTGAACGCAAGGGGTCTAAGGAGTAATAAGATGCCCAAACACATTTTACAGGGTGTTGTCGTCAGTGATAAGATGGACAAGACTGTCGTCGTGAAAGTCGAACGCCGCGTTATGCACCCGATCTATAAAAAATTCATCCGGCGTTCCAAAAAATACGCCGCTCATGACGAACTCAACCAGTTCAAGGTCGGCGATATCGTTCGCATTCGCGAATGCCGTCCGCTTTCCAAGTCCAAAACTTGGGAAGTGCTGGTCGATGCCGGTTAATCGGGAAAGTGAAGGAATTATCCCATGATTCAAATGCAAAGCAACCTGGATGTCGCTGATAACTCCGGTGCACGCAAAGTACAGTGCATCAAGGTATTAGGTGGATCCAAACGTAAGACGGCGGCTGTCGGCGACGTTATTGTTGTTTCTATCAAAGAAGCGATACCTCGCGGCCGTGTGAAAAAAGGTGATGTTCACCGCGCAGTTATCGTGCGTACCAAAAAAGAAATTCGTCGCGCAGACGGAAGCGCTATCAGATTTGATACCAACGCCGCCGTTCTGATCAACAAAGACGGCGAACCTATCGGTACACGTATCTTTGGCCCGGTGACAAGAGAATTGCGTGCGAAGAAATATATGAAAATTATTTCTTTGGCGCCTGAAGTAATCTGAGTTTTAGAGGGTCAAAATGAAAATCAAAAAAGGTGATCAAGTCATCGTGACGACCGGTCGCGACAAAGGCAAACAGGGCGAAGTCCTGCGCGCCATGCCGAAATTCAACAAGGTCGTCGTTCAGGGGGTAAATATGGTCAAACGCCACACTCGTCCGTCTCAGACGAGTGCCGGCGGTATCATCTCCAAGGAAGCTCCGATCGACGTTTCCAACGTCGCTCTGATCGATCCGGAGACGGGAAAGGCCACCCGCGTCGGTTTTAAAGTCGTTGACGGACAAAAAGTGCGCGTCGCCAAAAAGTCCGGCAAAGTCATCGCTGCTGCCAAAAAGTAAGGAGATTGAGAAATGACTGCAAGACTTTATGAACACTATAAAAAGGTTCTGCGTCCGAAGCTGGAAAAAGAATTCGGTTACAAAAACCAAATGGAAATCCCCCGTTTGGAAAAAATCGTCATCAACATGGGTGTCGGTCGCGATGCCGTTGTTGACCGCAAGGCTGTTGACGCCGCTGTCAAAGATTTGACGGCGATTGCCGGTCAGAAGCCTGTTGTTACCTATGCCAAAAAATCCATTGCGGCGTTCAAACTGCGTGAAGGTATGCCCATCGGCTGCAAAGTCACGTTGCGTCGCGAAAGAATGTATGAATTCCTGGATCGTCTGGTCACGATGGCTCTGCCGCGCGTCCGCGACTTCCGTGGAATCTCCAACAAAAGTTTTGACGGCAAAGGCAACTACGCCATGGGGTTGAAGGAGCAGATTATTTTCTTGGAAATTGATTATGATTCTGTTGATAAAATCCGTGGTCTTGATATAGTATTCTGCACATCGGCGAAAACCGACAAAGAAGCGAAAGCTCTGTTGGCGGGATTCGATATGCCGTTTGCTAAAAATTAAAGAGCGATTGGAGTAGAAAAATATGGCAAAAACAAGTGCTGTAGAACGTAATAAGAGACGTGAACGCAAAGTGAAACAGTTCAGAGCGCGTCGCGATGCTCTTAAAGCTGTCATCAACGATCGTTCCAAATCCGAGGAAGAACGCTTTTCCGCCGTTTTGAAACTGGCTGAATTGCCGCGCGATTCGTCGCGTACCCGCGTTCATTCCCGTTGTGAGCTGACAGGGCGCGCTCGCGGTAACTACCGCAAGTTCAAACTGTCGCGTGTTGTGTTGCGGGATTTGGCCTCTGCAGGTCAGATTCCCGGCATGGTCAAGTCTAGTTGGTAATTAAGGAGAGATACTGCCATGTCATTTTCCGATCCGTTGGGAGATATGCTGACCCGCATTCGTAACGGTCAGCAGGCTCGCAAGAGCGACATTAAAGTGCCGGCTTCCAAATTGCGTGAAAACGTTTTGGAAGTTTTGAAACGCGAAGGTTACATCCGCGGCTATGAACGCGTCAACCTGCGCAAAGGCATTGATGAAATCAAAGTTGAACTGAAATATTACGAAGGCCGTCCCGTCATCAGCGAAATCGTTCGCGTTTCGACGCCGGGTCGCCGCGTTTACTCGGGCGTTAAGGAATTGCAGAAATTCTATAACGGTTTGGGTATTTCCGTTTTGTCGACGCCGCAGGGCGTTATGTCGGATCACGAAGCTCGTCAGGCGAATGTCGGCGGCGAGATTCTGTGCAAAGTATTCTAAGGGGAGTTTAAAACATGTCACGTGTTGGTAAATACCCTGTCATTATTCCCGCCGACGTCAAGGTCGATATCAACGGCCAGGTCGTCAAGGTCAAAGGGAAATTGGGTGAAATGGAATATACGGCTGCCGATGATGTCGATTTGAAGTTGGAAGACAACAAATTGTGGGTTCATCCGCGCAAATCCGAAACGGGAATCAACCGCTCCTCTTGGGGAACGACCCGCGCCCGCTTGAACAACCTGGTCAAAGGTGTTCATGACGGTTTTTCCAAGAAATTGGAAGTCATCGGCGTCGGTTACAAAGCGCAGGTTCAGGGAAAAATCCTGAAAATGAGCTTGGGCTTCAGCCATGATGTCGATTTTGAAATTCCCGCCGGATTGAAGGTGACTTGTGCGACCCCGACGAACGTTGAAATCTCGGGTGCCGACAAACAGGAAGTCGGTCAGTTTGCCGCGGTTATCCGCGCGAAACGTCCGCCTGAACCTTACAAAGGCAAAGGGATTAAGTACGAGGGTGAATACATCCTGCGTAAAGTTGGTAAGAAGAAGTAAAGGGTAACGAAGATGAGTAAGGCAAGAGAAAAATTTGAAGGTCGCCGTATTCGTACACGCGCTTCTTTGCGTCGCAAAAACAACGGTCGTATCCGTCTGTCCGTTCATCGTACCGGTCTGCACATTTATGCGCAGATTATCGACGACAAACAGGGTAAAACTCTGGCTGCCGCTTCCACGATGGAAAAAGACATCAAAGCGCAGGTTAAAAGCGGTGCTACCGTAGCCGCAGCCGCCGTCGTCGGCAAAATTGCCGCCGAACGCGCTTTGGCCGCCGGTGTGAAAGAAGTTTGCTTCGATCGCGGCGGATACGTTTACCACGGTCGTGTGAAAGCTTTGGCTGACGCCGCCCGTGAAGCCGGTTTGTCATTCTAAAGGAAAGAAGAAAAATGGCACGCACACCTAATACAGAACGCCGTCGCGGCGGCGAAAAAGAACGCGAAAACGATCAGCGTATTGAACGTGATCGCGAAGCAGACGAGATTGTCGACAAGCTTGTGTACGTCAATCGTGTCGCGAAAACCGTCAAAGGCGGTCGCCGTATGGCGTTCGCGGCTTTGGTTGTCGTCGGTGACCAGCGCGGTCGCGTCGGATTTGCGTCCGGCAAAGCCCGTGAAGTTCCTGAAGCGATTCGCAAAGCGACCGAAAAGGCTAAACGCGACATGATTCGCATTCCTTTGAAAGAAGGACGCACTTTGCATCATGACGCGCGCGGCACGTTCGGTGCCGGTTCCGTGATTTTGCGTACGGCTCCCGCCGGTACGGGAATCATCGCGGGCGGTCCGATGCGCGCAGTCTTTGAAACCATGGGGATTCAGGACGTTGTTGCGAAATCGACCGGTTCGCAGAATCCGCACAACATGATCAAAGCGACGTTCGAAGCTTTGAAAACCATCAGCTCTCCGCGTATGATTGCGGCGAAGCGCGGTAAAAAGGTCGGCGACATCGTTGCCGGTCGCGACGGCGCGAACGCTGCGGCTGCAGTAAAGGAATAAGAAGATGGCTAAGACAATCAAAGTAAAACAGACCGGAAGCATCATCGGTGCGACAAAAGTTCAGCGCGCAACGATGCTCGGCTTGGGGCTGAAAAAGATGAACGCCGTTAAAGAATTGCAGGATACTCCTGCGGTTCGCGGCATGATTACCAAGGTTGCTCACTTAGTAACAGTGGTTGAAGACTAATAAACAGCGGGAGTGCTGTTGAAAAGCGGCACTCTTGCTTTTATCAAAGCGAGTTAAAAAATGAAACTGAATGAAATTCGTGATAACGAAGGCGCACGCAAGGGTCGTATGCGCATTTGCCGCGGCATCGGCAGCGGTAAAGGCAAGACCGGCGGTCGCGGCGGAAAAGGTCAGACTGCTCGTACAGGCGTAGCGATTAACGGTTTTGAAGGCGGTCAAATGCCGATTTACCGTCGTTTGCCCAAACGCGGCTTCAACAACATTTTCGCCAACAAATATGCGGAAATCAACTTGGGTCGTTTGCAGGCGGCGATTGATAAAGGCGTTGTTGACGCTTCCAAAGAAATCAATGCTGAAGTTCTGGTTGCAGCCGGCGTGCTGAAACAGAGCTATGACGGCATCCGTTTGCTGGGCAACGGCGAACTGACCGCGAAAGTGACCGTCAAGGTCGCCGGTTCGACGGAAGCCGCTAAAGCGGCTGTCGAAAAAGTCGGCGGTCAAGTCATCATTGCCGAATAAGGCAGCCGATTTCGCAAATTGAAGCAAAAGAGGGGGAAACCCTTCTTTTGCGTGTTTATGAAAAACAGATTAACTTAACGGATTAAAAAATATGGCCTCTTTATCAGATAAAATGTCGACCGGTTTGGGTTGGGATACTTTTTCCAAAGCGACAGACCTGCAAAAACGTCTTCTTTTTACCTTGGGGGCGATGATTGTGTACCGTTTGGGCACCTTTATTCCTTTGCCCGGAATCAATTCGGTTGCTTTGGCGGATATTTTCGCCAGACAGTCGGGCGGCATTCTGGGAATGTTCAATATGTTCACCGGCGGCGCGTTGTCCCGTATGACGCTGTTCGCGTTAAACATTATGCCGTATATTTCGGCATCCATTATCGTTCAGCTGGCGGCGTCGGTCATTCCGTCGTTGATGGCTTTGAAAAAAGAAGGTGAATCGGGACAGCGCAAAATGACGCAGTACACGCGTTATTTGACGGTTTTGATTACGATCGTTCAAGGCTACGGTTTGGCGTTGGGGTTGGAAGCGATGGTCAGTTCGACGGGATCGTCCGCGGTTATGAATCCGGGGCAGTGGTTCCGCTTTACGACGGTTGTTTCGCTGTTGGGCGGCACGATGTTCATCGTTTGGCTGGGCGACCAGATTACGGCGCGCGGCGTGGGCAACGGTTCGTCCCTGATTATTACGGCGGGTATCGTTGCGGGTATTCCGATGGGGCTGGCGCAGACGTTTGAATTGGCGCGCGCGGGATCTTTGTCGACCTTTACGCTGTTTTTCCTGCTGGTCATGGTTTTGGCGCTGGTTTATTTCGTCGTGTTTATGGAACGCGCTCAGCGCCGTATCTTAATCCAGTATCCGAAGCGTCAGATGAATGGGCGCGTGATGAACGGCGAAAGCTCGCATCTGCCGTTGAAAATCAACCCGACGGGCGTTATTCCGCCTATCTTTGCCAGCTCGTTGCTGTTGTTGCCGATGACGATTGTCAATTTTTCCGCCAAGGACGGACAGGGCGCGGATTGGGTTGTGACGCTGTCGACGATGCTGGCGCACGGTCGTCCGCTGTATTTGGCGCTGTACGCGGGTTTAATCGTCTTCTTTACGTTCTTTTATACGGCGGTTGTGTTCAATCCCGAAGAAACGGCTGACAATCTGAAGCGTCACGGCGGCTTTATCGCGGGGATTCGTCCGGGGAAAAGCACGGCGGATTACTTGGATTATGTGATTACGCGCTTGACGGTTTTGGGTTCCGTTTATTTGGCGGCGATTTGCTGTTTCCCCGAAATTATGATTGCGAAGTATTCCGTTCCGTTCGTTTTGGGCGGCACGACGTTGCTTATCGTTGTATCGGTGACGATGGATTTTGCAACGCAGATTCAGTCCCACCTGTTGGCGTATCAGTATGAAGGCTTGATGAAAAAAGCCAGATTAAAAGGACACCTGAAGTGATAAGCAACGGCAAGCACCTTGTTTTAATGGCTCCCCCGGGGGGCGGTAAAGGAACACAGGCGCGGCTGTTGCGTGACGCTTTGCAGATCCCGCATTTGTCAACGGGCGAAATGCTGAGAAACGCGGGGCGTGCGGGAACGCCCATCGGATTGCAGGCCAAGGCGTTGATTGACAAAGGCAACTTTGTTCCCGACGAGATGATTATTTCGATTATTTCGGAACGTTTGGACGAACCCGATTGCAAAGACGGCTTTATTCTGGACGGTTTTCCCAGAACTTTGCCGCAAGCGAAAGCTTTGGACGAGCTGTTGTTTGAAAAAGGGCGCCGCTTGGATCATGTTATCGAGATTCAAGTCCCCGACGATTTAATCATTCAGCGTATTATCGGGCGTTTTTCGTGTGCGACGTGCGGCGCGATGTATCATGACACGCTGAAACCGACAAAAGTGTTCGGCAAATGCGACGAATGCGGCGGTTCAAACTTTATCAGGCGTCCCGACGACAACTGGCAAACGGTTGTGGAGCGGCTTAAAACGTACAAATCGGTAACGACTCCCGTTTTGCCGTATTACGAATACCAAGGGCTGTTGACGACGATTGACGGCACGGGGACGGTGGAAGAAGTCGCGGATCGTTTAAAAAAAGTCATCGGATATTGATTTCAAAAGGGGGGCGGAAGCCCCTCTTTTTATGAAGTATGGATTTTTATGTGAAAATCTGCTAAAACGAGTCTGTTTTTGGAGAGTTGAACCATGTCGTCTTTGTTTGAAAATCAAGTCAAACGCCCGCTTGCGGATTTATTGCGTCCGCAAGTGATTACGGACGTCGTCGGGCAGGACCACTTGCTGAATCCCGACGCGCCGCTGGGGCGCATGCTGATTACGGGCAAAGTGACGTCGTTTATTTTGTGGGGACCTCCGGGGTGCGGCAAAACGACCATAGCGCGGTTGCTGGCGCACCATACGGATATGTATTTCGAGCCGATTTCCGCCGTTTTTTCAGGCGTGTCGGATTTGCGCCGCATTTTCGACGAAGCCAAGCAGCGCCGTCAATCGGGCAGGGCGACGATTTTGTTCGTTGACGAAATTCACCGCTTCAATCGTTCTCAGCAGGACGGCTTTTTGCCGTATGTCGAGGACGGCACGGTCGTTCTGGTCGGCGCGACGACGGAAAACCCGTCTTTTGAGTTGAATGCCGCGCTGTTGTCGCGGTGCAAAGTCTTTGTGCTGAAGCGGTTGACCGATGACGCTTTGGAATCCATCATCAAACGTGCGGAACGGCAGGTCGGGCGCGCTTTGCCCGTAACGGACGAAGCCCGCGAACAGCTGAAGTCCATGGCGGACGGCGACGGGCGTTATCTGTCCAATATGCTGGAAGCTTTGTTTGATTTGCCCGACCGCGATTTGGCGGAGGGTCCTTTGACCCCCGACAGGCTGTTGAGCGTCGTTGCTCAGCGTCCCGCCGTGTATGACAAAGACAGGGACGGGCATTACAATTTAATCAGTGCGGTGCATAAATCTTTGCGCGGTTCCGATCCCGACGCGGCGCTGTATTGGGTGGCGCGCATGGTGGCGGCGGGCGAGGATGTGAAGTACATTTTCCGCCGCTTGACCCGTTTTGCGGTCGAGGATGTCGGCTTGGCCGATCCGAACGCTTTGACGCAAGCCGTTTCGGCATGGGAAGCTTATCAGCGCTTGGGTTCGCCCGAGGGGGATTTGGCTTTGGCTCAGCTGGTTGTGTATCTGGCGACCGCGCCGAAATCCATCGGCGTGTACAGGGCTTGGAATCAAGCGATGCAGGCGGCGCGGGAAACGGGATCGCTGATGCCGCCGATGCACATTTTGAACGCGCCGACCAAGCTGATGAAGCAGTTGGGCTATAACGCGGGGTATCAGTACGATCCCGACACGGCGGACGGCTTTTCGGGGGCGAACTATTTTCCCGACAAAATGTCGCGCCGCAAGTTTTATCAACCCGTCGAGCGGGGGTTTGAACGCGAAATCGCGAAACGCTTGGCTTATTGGGACAAATTAAGGAAAGAAAAAAATGCCGGTCAGTTTTGAAACAGTATCGCCCGATGACGGCGAAGTGCGTTTGGACAGATGGTTTCACCGCCATTATCCTCAGTTGACGCAGGGGCAGATTCAGAAAATGATTCGCCTGAAGCAAATCAAGGTGGACGGCAAACGCGCCGAAGCCAATCAGCGCGTCACCGCGGGACAAGTGATTCGCGTTCCGCCTTTGCCCGAACGCGGGTCGCCTATGGGCGCGGCGAAAGAACGTCGGGAAAGCGTTGTCGTGTCCGACGAAGACGCGCGTTTTGTGCAAAGTCTGGTGATTTACAAGGATAACGATGTTTTGGTGCTGAACAAACCGGCGGGCTTGGCGGTGCAGGGCGGCACGAAGCAGACGCGCCACTTGGACGGCATGCTGTCGGCTTTGCGGTTCGGCAAAGATGAAAATCCGCGCTTGGTTCACCGCTTGGACAAAGACACCAGCGGCGTTTTGGTGCTGGCGCGCACGCCCGCGGCGGCGGCGAAGCTGGCGGACGCTTTCAAATCCCGCGAAGCCAAGAAAGTCTATTGGGCTTTGGTGTTCGGCAATCCCGAACTGAAAGAGGGGAAAATCAGTGCGAAACTGCTGAAATGTTCGGGCGAACACGGCGGCGAAACAATGCGCGTCGACGACAAAAACGGACAGAGCGCGGTGACGCTTTACCGTGTCGTCGATGAAGCGTACAAAAAGGCGGCTTGGCTGGAACTGATGCCGCTGACGGGACGCACGCATCAACTGCGTGTTCACTGCTTGACGATGGGGCATCCGATTGTGGGCGACGAAAAGTACAAAATCGACGGACTGAAAGCCGATTATTTAAAGTTCGGCAATCGTCTGCATTTGCATGCGCGCGCTTTGCGTATGAAACTGCCGTCGGGCAAAATGCTGGAAGTATACGCGCCTTTGCCCGAAACCATGGCGGACAGCTTTGACTTTTTGGGCTTTGCTTATAAAAAGCCCGAAAATCCCTTTAAACGGTTTCCGATAGATTAAGGCGGTTGAAATGAAAAAATTCGCGGCGGCGGCTTTCGTTGTTTTGTTTGTTCTGGCGGGGGCGGGGATGTATTCCCTGCGCGGCATACTGGATATTGCGGAAAACCGTATGGCGTCCGCTTTGCAAAAAGAGGGGTGGACGGTTTCCATGCCCGAAAAGGCGGAATTGCGTTTTTTTGCGTTGTCTCCGACGATTCGCTATGAAAACGTCGCTTTTCAAAACGGTCAAAATCGGGTCGAAATCGGCGAATTGCAAGTCAGCCTGGCATGGCTGCCGCTGTTTCAAAAGCATGTCGTTATCAAAAAAGCGCTGGTAACGGAAAGCAAAATCGTTCTGGCGGGGCGCGAGGGGACCATCAGTCTGTTAAAGGTGCGAAAAAACGCGTCGAATACGGCGGTCAAGGGCTTTTTCGATGTGCAAGGAATCCCCTTCAGGCTGTCGGGCGATTGTCATAAAGGACAATGCGCGTTCGGTGTGAACGGCGACAATCTGTTCGCCAGACTGGAAGGAACGGAAAACAAAGGATACATCACCGCGTCGTTGAAGCTGTCGGCGACCAAAATGCCGGCTGCCGCGCCCGATTTGGCTGTGGCGGCGCAAATCACGGGAACGGCGGATAAATGGGACGTGCCGTCTTTTACGGTGAACTGGGGCGGAAAAGGCAGTACGCTGCTCAAAGCGCAGGGCGGGTATGTCAACCATGCTTTGAATGCCGATTTTTCGGGAATATTGCCGAATGTCGCCGCTGTTCCTTTGGCGTTTGACGGGACAATCAAAACAGCGGAAACGGGTGATTTTTCAGAAAGCATAACGCTTTCCGGCGGCAAAACGGCGGCAAAAATAACCGTAAAAGGAACGGCGGACGCTTTGGATGCGGCTGTCGAGGCGGATGCCGCGGATTTATCGGAGCTTTTGCCCCTCAAAGGCGGAACGCTGCCGCCGATTTTCCCGAAAAAAATCGCTCTGTCGGATTTGAAAGAGAAGCAGGTGCGTTTGTCGGTCGAAATTGAAAAGCTGATCGGGGCGAACGGACGGCTTGTCGGCGAGGTCAACGTGAAAGCGCGCAAAAAAGCGGATGAAATGAACGTTTCCGCCTTTAAAATCGGGGCGTTCGCCTCCGGAACGGCAGTCGTTTCGGGCAAGGAAAAAAAGGACTTGTCGGTGCGGTTGCACTTGAATTCTTTTCCCGCGGCGGCGTTCGGTTATAAAAACGGGATTAAAAAAGGAACGCTCAGCGGCAGCGTGAAACTGAACGCAAAAGAGGCTCCGCGCGGCGATGTGGCGGG
>ERZ1026860.937-NODE-937-length-16326-cov-22.639481_pt1 | contig 16326 bp, 16 predicted proteins | sample MGYA00380160_ERZ1026860 | MGnify/ENA primary metagenome ERZ1026860 (study PRJEB33269, sample SAMEA4719796) | human gut metagenome | biome: human-associated habitat; feature: organic feature; material: feces | place: Cameroon | collected 2013-10 ... | reverse complement strand
CACTATGCTTTCAAACTACATCCCCGGCGCGGCGAAGATGTCCATTGAGGAACTGAAAAACTTGGGGGTCGCCATTGAATATGTCAATGAAACCATCTACGCCACCGGAGAGGACTACGAAAATTACCTCATTAAAGAGGCAGAGGAGCTTTCCAAACGGCTTCAGGACAATGGCACAGATTTGGATGGGGTGCGGGCTGAATATGACAAAGTAACCGCCGAACTTGCGCAATTTGCACAGGCCCATGAAATATTGGGGGATAAAACCTCTGACGCCAAGGCTGCACTTGACAAACTGAATAAAGCGTATGACGAAGCGTCAAACCGCATTACATACTATGTAAACGACTTGATTCGCGAGCAAAAGCAAGCCGGGAAAACCGGCGACCAGATTTACGATCTGGTGAAACGGATGATCGTTCTGAACGAGAAAAAGCTGGACCTGAGCCAGCAGATCGGGGCGCTGCGGCAGCTGGCCACGGAGGCCGGGGCAGCCGCCTATTCCGTGGGCATGATCGGTGCCGCCAAGACGCAGGATGTAGAGCGGACCATAAAAGGCTTGTTGCAGACCGGAAAGGCCAAGACCTATGACGAAGCCCGTACCATCGTTCTGAACCGGATCTACAAGTCCATGTTTACGGACACCGGGCGGGACAGCGGGACGGTGGATATCTCCCCCACAGTGGCTACGCCATCCACCACATCGTCCACAGGGAAATCCACCAAAGACGCAGAGCTGGAACGGCTGAAGGACATCGTGTCTCTGCGGAAGTCGGAGCTTTCCCTCATGCAGGAGCGGGGGGACAGCACGGCGGACCAGATCGACAAGATGCGGCAGATTCAGGCAGCACTCCACGATCAGGCGGAGTATATGCGGCGGATCGGGGCCAGTCAGTCGGACATCAACGCCCTTTCCACGGAGCATTGGAAGATCACCAAGCAGATCAAGGAACTCCAAGAGGATCTTTGGGACGAGCTGGAAGATGCCGTAAACAAAAAGCTGGAAGAGGCAGAGGAAGCCCGCGACAAACAGGTTGACGCCATTGACAAGCAGATCGCTGCGCTGAAGGACGCAAAGGAGGCCGAGGACGAATCCCTCAAGCTGGAACAACTGAAAGCGGACGTGCTGGAAAAGCAGAACGCCCTGCTGGAAGCCCAGAAGGAACGGACGGTACGGGTATTCAACGCCGCGACCGGACAGTGGGAGTGGGAAGCCAACGCATCGTCCGTGAAGTCCGCGCAGGACGCCTATGATAAGGCCAAGGAGGACTTGGCGGACTATGAGCGGGAGTTGGCCCTTCAGCGGGAAATTGACGAGCTGGAAGCCAGGAAAACCCTGATCGAAGAAACCTACAACACCCTGAAGTCCGAGTGGAAGCGGATCACGGACAGCCTGCAAAGCCCCACCCGGACGATTGGTGATATTCTCAGCGACATTGCCAGAAACGGCACGTCCAAGATGCGGCAGCAGGTGGAGGAGGTCAACACCCTGCTGGGCAAACTGAACCAGTATATCGCAGGGACGGTGAACGGCGGGCAGGTCCCCGGTCAGCCGGGAGAGGTTCCCGGAACGGCAGGTGCAAACGGAAGCACCGGCGGATACTATTTCGACTTCAACAAGAATCCCGGCGGCGGCTGGACGCAAACCGAAATGGACGAGGGGTTCAAGAACAGCGGTTCTTCTTCCTCTTCTTCCGGCTGGCAGTTGGCAGATGGAAGCTCCGCAAACCTGAACTACAAGGACACAACGCCGGTGGGGAACGGCACAAAACTGAAATACAAAGGACCGGACATGAGCCGGGACGAAAAACTGGCGGGGAAAACCGTTGAGAAAAACGGGTATGTGATCACTTATGACGAGGACGGCTACGCCAAGAGGGCCATCAATGTACATCAGGGCGCAGCCGGGTCAAATCTGTCCGGCAAGTACCCACAGGTGGATGCGGACGGCAACAAGATGCACTACACGGGCTTCAACAAGGACATCGACTACACGCTTGCCATCAAGCAGGCCAAGAAAGCCGGGCTGGGCGAAGGGGCTATCAAGCAGCTGGAAACGGAGCGGCAGAATAAGATCAATGCCTTATACGGTGGCAAGGACCCAGCCAAAAAGTACGATTCCGGCGGCGTTTTGAAAGGGCTGGGGGGCATCAAGGCCACCAGTCGGGATGAGATCGTGATCCCGCCGCTGCTGGCGGAGAAGATGCTGGAACCCAGCGCGGACAGCACGTTCCAAAAGCGCATGGGCGAGCTTGGCTGGCTGTACGGTGCGGCGGAGCGGGGAAGCGCAATGCCTGGCAAGACGGTGATGAGCCGGACCAGCTATGACCACTACGGAGACAGTTACAGTGTGAACGGCGTTCAGATCGGGGCGGAGGCGGCAAACCGCCTGACGATCGCACAGGTCATGCAGGCATTGAACCACGGGGCCGGAAACTTGGGCCTCTACAAACATTAAGGGAGGCGGGCGCATGGCATTATTCCAACCCACGAATATTTATCCATCGTCCCTTGGGGAACTGGGAAACGGCACGGTGGATATCACAAAGCCGCTGGCGGTGAGCTGGCAGGTGAACGGCAACTCCGCCATGACCGCTTTTTCTCTGACCATCTGCAAAAATGACACAGATTCCACACAGGTATATACCACCGGGAAACTGACGGAGGGGTGCCCCTTCTACGGGACGGACTACGCCGGGAACACCGTATTATTCGCCTACACCATTCCGGCCAGCGCACTGAGCGGGGCCGGGATGGTAAACGGGCAGCAATACAAGCTCATTATCAGGCAGTGGTGGGGAGAGACGGATGCGGAAAGCGTGACCCAAAGGAGCGCGGCGGTGTTTCTGACCCGGACGGCTCCGGTACTGGCCGTGACCGCCATCCCCTCGCCGCTGACGGTGCGGAAGTACACCTTTACGGCCATCTATACGCAGGCACAGGGCGATGCGCTGAACTGGGTGCGGTGGACGCTGCGGGCGGCGGACCGAAAAACCGTTCTCTATGACAGCGGACGCATTTACGGCACGGCGGAGCTGCGGATGACGTATGACGGTCTGTTTTCGGGTACGGAGTACGAGATCCGCTGTCAGGCACAGACGGAGAACGGCGTACAGGCAGACACCGGATGGGTGAGCTTTCAGGTGAACTACGACACGCCTTCGCCCACCGGCGCTGTGGAAGTTTGCCCAAGCCGGAAAAAATCCGGTATCCGGGTGACATGGCCGGGCCTGTACGATGTGCCGGGGAGAACGGAGGGCGCAGCCGAAATCCAGAACGGCAGAATGGAAATTGGCGACGGCGGACGGGTTATTTGGGACCAGGTGGCGGGAAAGCCCATGAATTATCTACACCCCTGGAGCCTTGTGTGGTCGGGGCAGGTAGACGTAACCTTTGACAATCCCATCCTGACCATCGGGCTGGACGGCGGCAGCGCCGCTATAACGCTTGGAAAATCCGGCATTGTTGTTACCATAGACGGAAACGTTGTGTTGCAGCACGATCTTACATTTGGCTTAGAATCTCTTAAGCCTCTCAGCTCTGATCAGTGGAAGATCGTGCTTGCCGGGGACAGGATCGTGATCGGTCGGACAACAGGATTGTTTAACGGGTTATATCCGTCCGCAACTCTGTATCCCCGTCCAGGTCTATATCCTGGCAAGCCCCTTTTTGGCGCGTGGCTGGCTTATCGGCCTGACGTGGACATCCCTCTGAGCGGCCGCTTTATCACATCCCTGACGCTGGGCGGCGTACAGTCCTGCGATTACCTGTGGGTGACGGGGGAAACCCTGTCGCAAAGCATGGTGAACGACATCGTGGATTTTGATTCAAAATGGAAACCGGGCGAATTTTCCGGGAATACGATGTTCCAAACAAATTTTGCCGGCGGCAGTTTGCAGGCGGGCAATATGCAATTTGCCAGCACGTTGACTGGCTTTGCCATCTACCGCTACCACGAGGGAGAAGATACGCTGGAGCTGGTGGCGCAGGTCCCGACTTCGCAACGGTCCCTCTGGGACTGCAAGGCGCTGTCTCAGGAGACATACCGCTACTATATCTTTGGTCTCATGCAGACGGAGGACGGCAAGGAACCCGTGACCGCAAACGCACTGGTCTCCAAGGCGGTGACGCCGGTTTTCTGGGATTGGACGGTGTTGCGGTGTACGAAGGACGCAGGGGGCGCTTACCACCCGGCGGAGATTTTCCGATTCAGCCTGAACGTGTCCAGCGGGGAAATCGGCAACAACAACAGCCCCGGCATCCTGGACAACTTCTCCCGCTATCCCACGGTGCAAGGTTCCCCAAGCAATTACTGCTCAGGGACGCTCTCAGCGGCCATAGGGCACGTTCTGGCAAGCGGGGAGTACAAGGATACCAACGCCGTGCGAAACGCCGTGTACGCCCTCTCAACCACGCAGGACACCCTGTTTCTGAAAAACCGGAGGGGAGACCTGTGGCAGATCCGGGCAGGCGGCGCTATTTCCATGAGCACCATGGACGGGAGCTGCCAGCAGGTGCAGACGGTGACGCTGCCGTGGGTGGAGATCGGGTCCGTGGACGAAGCGCGGATCCTGATCGCACCGGACGACGCTCTATTTTCGTAGCTAAGGAGGCGAAGCGGATATGACGCAGGCGGAACGGATGAAGGATTACCGCAAGATGCTGCGCGGGCCGTTTACCAAGCTGTGCCGCCTCCGGTTTTTACAGCCGGACGGCTCCACGGCCTTTGCGCTGGACAACAACCCCACGGGGCGCTTTGCCGGGGCGTTTATCGCGGACGGAAGCCTGTCCGTGAATCTGAACAACGGCCAGCGGCGGACGGCTTCGGTGACGCTGGCGAATCTGGACGGCGCGTTCGATTACAACATCAACCGGGTGTGGTTCGGGAACCGGATCGCACTGGACGAGGGACTTGTACTCAGCGACGGCACGGATTTTTACATCCAACAGGGGGTCTTTCTGGTAAAGGACCCAGTGGAGACGCTGGAACCGGCCAAACGGACGGCACAGTACGACCTGGTGGATAAATGGGCGGACCTGGACGGAACGCTTTTCGGCTATCTGGAAAGCACCTACGAGGTGCGGACGGGGACCAACGTATTTGCCCCCATTGCCGCTTTACTGAAGCTGGACCGGGGAAACGGGGAACTGGTGGACAATGTGGCCCCGGTATTCACGGAATACTACAACGGCAAGACGCAGCAGCTGGCGGACGGGTCCACGGCCAAGCTGACGGACGCGCCCTATACCCTGCGGGTGGACAGCGACAACGGAAGCTACGCGGACGTGTGCCTCGGCCTTGCGGAAATGCTGGCGGCGTGGATCGGGTACGATGCGTCCGGGGCGCTGCGGATCGACCCCTCGCAGGACGACATTCTGGACAGCGACAAGCCGCTGGCGTGGCAGTTCTCCCAAAGCGAGGCGGAGCTGCTGGGTGCGGCGTACACGGAGAAGAACACGGAGGTCTACAACGATTTCATCGTGATCGGGGAAGCCGTGAACAACAGCCCGCAGGTGGCGGCGCGGGCGCAGAACATTGACCCGGCCAGCAGCACGAACGTAAATCGGATCGGGCGCAAGACGGTTCGCTACCGGGCGGCGGGATATTCCACAAAACGACAGTGCGAGGACTTGGCGGTATGGAAACTGAAACGGTCTGCGGTTTTGCAAAAGTCCGTCTCGGTTTCGTGCAGTCAGATCATGCACCTGAACGAAAATGAACTTATTTCCATCGTACGCAACGACAAGCCGGGGTCTCCGGTGGAACGGCATCTGGTGCAGGGGTTCACAAGGCCCCTGACATGGAGCGGCCCCATGCAGATTTCCGCCGTGTCGGTCCAGGATTTCCCCACGGCCACCGTGACGGGGTGGCCCGCATGAACCGCGTGAATCAGCCCCAAGGGGGCGTTGTCTCAAAGGGAGGAATTTTTATGAAAAAGCACCGCTACGGAAAACCGGCTATTTCTTTTTCTGAGGGAGGTCGGAGGTAATGGCATACGAGAAAACCATCTGGAAAAACAACAGCGAACCGGCTCTGGACGCGGAGCACCTGAACAAGATCGAAAACGGCATTGCGAACTCGGCTCCCGGAGGGTTTGGGCTGGGGGGCAACGCAAAGATTTTAACTGCGTCCGACGATCTGAATACCGTCTGGCAGGCCGGCTGGTACGCATGGGATACGGCGCCCCAAAATGCACCCACCGTCAGCGGGCAACCCATTGCCGATTGTTCCGCCCTGGTGCTAAACAAGGGCGGCGATTCCAACCGCCATCAAATCGTCTATACGCTTGAGGGCTATGAGCTGCACCGGAGCATCAGCGATGAAACGATTGGAGAATGGGAATGGGTCAATCCGCCCATGTTAACAAGCGTGGAATACCGGACTACGGAGCGGTATAACGGGAAAGCCGTATACAAGATGCTGGACGCGGACGGCCTTGTGAAGTGGCGCGCAGACGGTGAAGAATCCTGGCATTACGGCGGGGGGCTTACGTATGTGGTCGGCGAGCCGGTGACGTTCACGCTCCCTAAATGGGATGCTGCCAATGAGGGAACGACGCCATTCCATGGGCTGCAGGCAGAGGGATATAAAATCGGCGCAAACGGCGTACAGTTGGGGCTTCCATCTGATTCCTCTGTCGTCAACACGCAGGCGATGATCGAGACTGCACTGACAATCGTGAGAACAGAAGTCGCCGCGCCGAAACCGAGTGAAGGGGAATGTGGGCGCACTTATATCGACCTCTCCGCCGTGAACGCACCGAGCCGCGACCTGACCGTTGCCATCTTCGGATTGGAGGAGGCGGAGCGTGTCACGGTAACGGAGCCTGCCATCGGAGGCGTAACCGCGCCTGTCGTTGGTGAAACGCCTGTGACAGCGATCACGGAGGGCAAGCAGTTCACCGGCACGGTCACATGGTCGCCGGACCTGGTAGATGGGAAATTTGGCCCGCAGACTGTCTACACGGCCACCATCACGCTGACACCGAAGGTGGGCTACAAGCTGGACGGCGTGGCGGCGAACTTCTTCACGGTCGCCGGTGCGACCAGCGTCAGCAACCAGGCGAACAGCGGCGTTGTGACCGCCGTATTCCCGGCCACAAAGGAGGCGGCAACATGAACCAACTGAACCACGTTGCGGTGATCGCAGACGGAAACGGACGCTGGGCAGAGCGGCGGGGTTTGGAGCGCTCCGCCGGGCACGAGCAGGGCTTGAACAAGGTGGAGGACATGATGCACTGGTGCATGGACATGGGCATCCCGGCCCTGTCCGTCTACTGCTTTTCGTGGGAGAACTGGAACCGGCCCAAGAAGGAAGTGGACGCGCTCTTTTCCATGGCGAACCGGTATTTTGAACGGTATCGGGAGCTTGCGGCAAACAACATCCGCGTCCTCATTTCCGGGACGGACAAGCGCGTTCCGCCTGAGAGCATCGAAAAAATGGAGCGCATCCAGCGGGAGACCGCCCACTGCGACGGCCTGACGCTGAACCTGTGCTGCAACTACTCCGGGCGAATGGAGATCGTGGACGCCGTTGCCAAGGGCGCACGGACGGAGGAGGAGATCACGGCGGCGCTATATCAAAATCTGCCGGAGCCGGACCTCATCATCCGCACGGGCGGCTTTCAGCGGCTCTCCAATTTCCTGCTTTGGCAGTCCGCCTATTCAGAGCTTTATTTCACCGAAACACTGTTCCCGGACTTTTCTATTGGAGAGTTCCGCCATGCGGTGAAGCGGTACGGCGGCATCAGAAGAAAGCGGGGCGGGGTATGAGCTACACATCCAATCAGTACAAGTATTTACTTGTAAAGCAGCTCCAGCAGCATTTTTCCATGACCAGCGCTTATGACAGAGCGTATACGCAGAGTTTTTTCTGGAAGCTGTTCGATGAGTCCGTGACCGTCACGGAGGAAGCGTACAACAACTTCTGCCGTCTGATGGACGACGACCTTGCGCTCTGTGCGGAAAAAAGGTGGTATGCCTGTAGTGATATTCCTTCAAATGTCTACGATGAACAAGGGCTTTTGCTGGCCGATGTGTTTGCGACAATCGGCATTACATTTGAGATCGCTGACCAAATTGCGAAATTCACAAAACCGAACGGAGAAGTTATGACCTATTCCGTTAGCTTCGAAAACAATTTTTTCTCCATCAATGCAAGGGCGGGTACGGAGTATCAATATGCCAAGGCGTGTGCTCCCACCTACAATATACAAACTGGCGATATACCGGAGGAACCAGACAATCCAAGGGTTGCGGGTCTGGGAACCTATTGGAGCTACAACGCGGATACGAAAACAGTGACGATCTCCGGCGACGGGGCCTACGCCGGTGCAACGAATGACGCGCAGCTTGGCAGCGGGCCGTATACCACGGTGATCGTGGGGGCGAATGTTTCCCGACTGCTGAAGAGTTGTATCATAAGCGAAGTGACGGCTCTGGTGTTGCTCCAGCCGAAGGATGGCAGCATCATCATCGACCCAAGTTTCAACAGAAGCGAGAAGCTGGACGTTTACACGGACTGCACCGCAGCCATCGAAGCACTGAAAGCGGTGTATAAGCCGGAAAACATCACCGTGCACAGCTTGTCGGAATGGGGGGGATGATGCTATGGCAGCGGCGGTAATTGGGCTGAACTGGCTCGATCTTATTTGCACGCTCTGGGCGCTGCGCATGGGCTGTGTGGAGCTGAACCCGCTGATGCGGAGCGTTGTCACGATGGTTTGGTACAAAATTGCAATCGTGCCGCTGTTGGTGCTGGTCCTTTCCTGGCAGGGCACAAAGGAGGCGCGGCGGGCGCTGGGCATCTGTGCAATCGTGTACGGCGCGATCTGCGCGTGGCACGCAATCGGGCTGATCTGGATATTCTGCTGAAAAGCGGCATAGGGAGGATCAAAACAAGAAAAGGCGTGTCCAGATCTGGACACGCCTTTTCTCTTGCTGTAATTATTCTTGAGTATATTTCAATCCACGGGGAACAGGATCGCGTTCCCACCGGGGGTGAGCGCCTCCCACACCCGACAACGCCAATATAGCACAAGGGCGCTTTTTTGTCAAGACGGAGAAACCGGCATCAGGCCAGAAGCATTTCCAGCTTGTCGGCGCTGCGCTTGGCTTGCAGATCCCGCTCGGCAAAGACCTTCTTGGCGCTTTTCCGCCCGGAGCGGTCCATAAGCCGCCCGGAATAACGCTGGGTGGTGATGGGGCTGGCATGGCCCAATTTGGCTTGCAGTTCGTTTTCTGGCATACCGGAGTTGAGGTCCAATCGGGAACCAACGTGGCGGAGATCGTGGCTGCGGATGTCCGGAACGCCAGTGACGGAGCGGACGTGACGCTCCACCAGCTCTGAAAGCCACTGTTTCGTGCCGGCCTTCCACTCCCCGGAACGGAGGGTGCCGAACAGAGGGGCGGTATCCGGGAGATCAGCGGGGCGGAGTCCGCAGGAGAGATAACGGCGAAGAGCTACCACGGCAATATCAGGCAGGTCCACCACCCGGAACTTATCGCCCTTGCCGTGCTCCACGCGGAGGGTGGCGCCCTCCAAGTCGATGTCCGCCGGGGTCAAGGCCCGCAGTTCGGCGTTTCGCAGTTCCGTGGTCAGGAGCAGGATCACGATGGCGTAATTCCGGGGCCAGTTTTCCGGGTGGGTGGTGCGGACGGGGGAGTCCCGCCAGAGCTTGCAAACCTGTTCGTCGGTGAGCAGCACGTCATAGGGACGCTTTTCCAATTTGCGGAGAGAGGGCATGAGGTAGAGAGAAACGGGGTTTTGCGTGTAAAACCGTTCCTCGCCCAGATCCGGGGAACTGGCATAGGTGAAGAAGGAGCGGAGGACCACCAGATGATACCGGACGGTGACAGGGGAGAGACCCCGATCAAAGAGGTGGTCCCGGTAGGCTTGCATGGTGGTGAAGGTGGGTTCCTCGGTGGAAAGGCCGCTTTCCACCAGAAAGGCGTAAAACGAATTGGTCACGTCCGCATAGGTGGAGACGGTGCGTTCCGCCGCGCCGCTGGCCTGCACGTTGCGGAGCCATGAGTCTAAGGCAGACATGACCCGGCGCTCCTGTGCGGAGGTTCTTCCCATAAAATCAGTCCTTTCCGGTTAAGGGGTTGACCTTTCGGAAGAAGTGTAGTAGAATATTTACAGACTTCCGAAAGGTTGTTGTGATACCGTTACGCTGTCCGTCCGCCAAGATAGAGCAGTGTAGCGGTATTTTATTTTTGGCTATTGATGTCGGCAAGGATAAGCCCGATTATATAGTCCTTTAGGGTTTTTCCCTCTTGTGCGAGTTTAACCTTGATCGTCCGATAAAGTTCTTCGTCTACCTTGAAGCCAATATTTCGCTCGGACACGGTAGCGCCTCCTTTCCACGATTGCAGTATAACACGATTACACGATAAGTCAAGAGGGGAATTTACATTTCTTAAAGGGGCGGTTTTATGGCAAGGGGACAGCGGTTCCGAAACAATGCGAAGCGTGAGTTTAACCTGTGGTGGTGGAGCCGACACGGCAAAAGGAGACGACGGCGTTCCTTGCCTGAACGGAAACGCCGGTGTGCGGATTGTCAAAACAGCGATATTTGCGCACTGTACGGGAAGTCTGACGACCCAAGCTGCTTTGCGCCCAAGAACGGACGCGAGGGGAAAGGCAATCAGGAAAGGCTGGAATGGGGCGTTGTGCTTTTGATTTGTATGGTAATATTCGTTTTATTCTTTGTTTCCATTACATTTGCGAAATGAAAAAAGCCGCCCACCACGGGCGGCTTTGCTTTTTAACTTGCTCACAACTTGCTTAGACTTTGCTAATTGTTTGCTGATTTGTTTGCTTATTGGATTTCTCCGCGCCAGTATGCCGCGTTTTCTTCCTCTGTCGGAAAGTCAGGAGAGAGTCCCCGCTTGCGGCGGTTTCGCCTCCATCCACTGTAAATCTTCATATCGCGCTCGTCGATGCTGTATCCGATTCCGCGCTCAGAGCGGTTGTGGACGAGCAGCGGACGCGGGTAATTTGGATTCCGCGCCCGCAAAACCTCGTATTTGCCAACGGGATCTTCAAGGTTCCAGCCGCTTTGGGTCAGATATGTTTTCAGGTCGAACAGCATCCCGTGTCTGACCGTTACTCTGTTTTTCATCGGTTCCTCCGTTTAAAGGTTCTGGAAGGTGGCGTCGAACATCACAACGCCGTTGGAGAGGTCGGAGTAGGGGATGCCCACCCAGACGGCCTGTCCGGCGGTGAGACCGGAGAGGGACGAGGCGTAGGGCAGATTTAGCACGGTATCGTCAAAGGGAAGCTGAACGGCCACGGTGCCGCCGCTGGGGGCCGCTTTTACGGTGGCCTTTTCCAGACGGAGGCAGGAGCGGGTAGCATCCGCCACTTTGGGTTGGAAGTAGTTGTTCCAGAGGCTATCGGCCAGCACTTTCACGTCGGCGTTTTGATTACTCATGCAGTGCACCTCGTTATTCCGTACCGGTCAGACGGGCCTCCACCAGCTCCATTCCCCGGCTTTCCAGATAGGAGATCAGGAGCAGGCGGGCGGCTTCCTCGCTTTCGGCGTCAACGGTATGATCGAACATCCGCAGCTCTCCCGCCTTGGTCTCGGCGGTGACGCTGAAGGCGAAGTCCCGGCGGGTTACATTGGTTTTCAGGTTCATGTGGTTTCCTCCGTGATCCAAATTTCAGAGACGGTAAAGGTGAAGCAGATGCCCCGGTCCGTCTTGTCCGTCTGCACAGTGTCGCACTGGCAGAACAGGAAAGACAGCGCCTGACGGATGGTGGCATTAAGGACCACAAGGGGCGTGGGAAATTCAAGAGCCACGGAAGCGGTATCCCGGTTCTCATGAGGCGGCTGGTCCAGCAAGCGGACCTGGGGGACCAGACGGTCGATCTTCCCGGCGGCCTCCCGCAGAGCGTTGTATCGGTTCATGGCGGTGGGGTTCATGATCTTCATTGTAAAATTCTCCTTTACCTTTAGGCGTGTAATTCCTTTTTGCAGAAAAATTATAGGCGCTTTTGCATGGAATGTCGAGATAAAAAAGGGAGGGACCTTTTCCAAAACGGAAACCGTTCCCCCTTTTTCGGTATGAGTATGGTCTTGATTAAAATTCTTGCGCTGACGGCCCCACAAGCGGCCTGAGAGATAAGAGAGAGGCGAGAGGCTAAAAACTACCCCACGAAACTCAAGGGGCACTTACAGGGCTTCTGTGGGCAATTTACGAAATGGGGGTATCAGCCGTTCAGGGCGTCCTTCAGGGGCTTTGCGGGGCGGAACACCGCAACCGTCTTGGCGGGAAATTCCTTTTCCTCGCCGGTGCGGGGGTCTTTCCCCACCCGTGCTTCCCGGTGCTTCACGGCGAACTTGCCGAAGCCGGGGACTTTGACCTCGCTGCCGTTGAGCAGGGATTCCTCAATAACGGTGAACACGGTATCCATCATGATGGCGGTATCGTGCTTGGTTTGGCCGGAACGCTCCGCCACGGCGGCGATCAGTTCAGTCTTGTTCATGGGACATCCTCCTTTCCTAAAATTTCAATGGCAGGGATGGCTGGATTCGGACCAGCGCGTGAGGGAGTCAAAGTCCCTTGCCTTACCGCTTGGCTACACCCCTATGTTTGCCGGTCTTTCCCGGCTGTCAAATCCTATCCGTGTGCCGCTTTAGCCAGAGGATCATAGGCGCAATTACAACATCGACACTTGAGGGGCTTACTTCAGGACTTCGCATCACCCATCCGGCTATCCCGCTAAAACGCTGTTCACTTGCGGTGTCCACGGAAAATTGGTGCAGACGGTTGGAGAGGTCCCCAACTCCCGGAGGAAAGGACAAAAGTACCGGTGGGACGTCTGCGTGATCCCGCCTTGTTTGCGCCATGGCGGGTGATGTGGCGGTCCGTCTTTCCGGGCTGTCGTACACATTCAGGAGGCCTTCACGCGGCCTTGGAGCGGATAATGGGAATCGAACCCACCTTCGCGGCTTGGGAAGCCGCCGTTCTGCCGATGAACTATATCCGCGTTGCTGCCCTGCCGGGGTTGCACCGGGGCACCGCTCCGAGAACGGCGAGCGTGTACTTACGGGCCACGCTTGGAAGGTAGGAGATAACTACGTGCGGCATCCGCGCCGCTGGTGAGCGAAACCGGAGTTGAACCGGGAGAACAGAGGACATCCAAAATCCCTGTTTGCGCAGGGTGTGAGTCTGCGCCGTGTCCGCACGATTTTCGCCCATGCTGTTTTGGAGTTTGGCGGCTGCCGTTGGGTAGGCCGGCAGCCGCCGTGCGTGAGGGAAGATAGAAAGATGGAAAGCAAGGGCGGCGTCTATCTCGCCCTTGATTTTATTATACGATACCCCTCCAAGGGGGTTTTTGACATTTAGGATTCTGGGACTAAAACTGGGACGGTTCCTTTCATGGATTGGAGGACGGAAGGGCGGCGAGGGCAATGTCCCCGGCGGAGATCAGCATAGACGGATCAGACAATACGGACTCGTAAGCTGCTTCGCCCTGGAACTCGTCGATCACTGCCTGTTCCTCCGGTGTCATGTTCTGATAATGCTTCTTTCCATAGACAGGTGGAAGCCAGTTTTTGTGCTGACCGGCAAAGATATTCAGGCGGTCGATAATGCGAACTGCGTTAGGCTTGAACTTGATATGGCAAGTGCCTTTCTTATAGAAAACGCAGTCAAAATAAGTGAAGGATGCCTTATTACTGTTGACGCCATTTGCGAGGCGAACAGCCCCGTCTACCGGGATATGGCAGTAAGTTTCGCCACGGTCCAGATAGTTCATAGCGCGCTCCAAGTCGGAGATCATGGAATTGACCCGGTATGTGTCCAGCTTTTCGTCGCGCCATGAGTCGGCATAGCAGCCGGAAGCCGGGACGATCACCTTCATGCCGATTTTGTGGGCCTTGTTGGTGGCCCAGCCGTTGTAATAGTGGATGTTGTTGGCACACTCAGGATACCAGGCGTGTTTCGCCGTGAAGGTCTCAAAGAGATTCAGAATGGATTCTTCCACGCCTTGTGTAAGCTGGTGGGCGATCTCGCGCATGACGGTTTCGATATTGTACCGGCTAAAGTCATAGGCGGAGAGGGTTTCGATTTTTTCCTGATAGTCCTGCCGCATGGCGGAGGTCATTTTGCCAGTGAGTTCCGGGCGGGACAGCAGAATACGCCAATACTTGCCGCGAAGTGCCCGGAGATAGACGTTAGGAAGTCCAGCGTCATTTCCGCGCCCCCTTTCCGAGCAAGTGAGTTCCAGGAGCGGCTTTTCATAGGTGGTGCTGCCATTCATCAGGTAGGGACAGAGACCTTGATATTCCCGGATTAGCTTATTCCCCAGCTCTGCCTCAAACTGGAACCCGTCGATCATGTTTTGCAGCCAGTCGGCAGACGCCAAGGCGGTTGGGCCATCCGCAGCGGTGTATGTTTCTTCACGAGAACGCTTTAAATGCTCAAAAATATCGGACTCCGGCTTTGGGTAGGGAATGTCAACGAAGATCATGGCGATTTCCACATTGGTTTTCCGCTGGGCGTGGGCAAACGCATTTTCGATAAATTCGATTTTTGCATTGTACTCTGAGAGCTTCTGACGCAGGACCTTTCGGCGGTTGGTGTAGGGGTTTCGGATGGTTTCCGCATTCAACAGACAAACAATCTGGCCGCCGCGCTCCATAAGCGACAACGCTTTGAGCAGGTGTTCATCTCCGTTCTCAAAGGGCGGGTTCATAAGGATCAGGTCATACTGCTTGAATGTATGGAAGGTCAGGAAATCATCGGAGACCACGGGATAGCCTTTGCCCTTCAGGATAAGGGCAAGATCAGGGTCAATCTCTACGCAGTCAATATACGGTTCCTGCTTGTCTACGCAGACCTTCCGGTCATTGTGGTAATCCTCGACGAATTTCCGGGCGGCATCCGCCAAATCACCCTTTCCGGCTGACGGCTCCAAAATCGCGGTAACATCCTTCCAGTGGACGCCTGCCAGCATCCGCCCAGCCAACTTGGAGGGCGTGGGGTAAAAACCGGTGTCGGAAAACTGAGGGAGACGCTTCACATCCTGCCCGGTGGTCCTCTGGGAAACCTCAGTGAGGTGCTGTTCACCCCACTGCCGGATCAGCTTTTTGGCTCCGGCAATGGTGGCGGCGCGCCCTAAAAACTCCGAGCGCTCACGCTCCCATGTAATACCGACGCAATATTGCGGCTTCCCCATATTTTCTGCTTTCGTGATTCTGGCGATTTCAACGCCATCAACAAGCGCACAGAGTTCTTTCTCGCCGTAACGATTTTGCGTTTCCAGATATGCGATCATAAAAATGTCCTTTCCTGCGCCGCTGTTCAGGCGGCGGCTTCGGTGGCCTTGCGGATGGGGCAGAGAATGCCTTCACCGTCGGCGGACCGGAAATAGATGGGGGTGATATAGGGCTTCTGTTCAGAGGTGAACGCTTCGCCGTCCGGGAACAGCTGAAGGAAGTCGATCAGATAGTTGGCATCGACGCTGGGGAGGCCGGGGGCGAAATCATAACTGGCTTTGAAGGTCTCACCCTTGCGGCGACGCTTGGCGGCCCATTCCGCACGGTCCGTTTTGATTTTTGCCCGAACCTCCGCCACAGTGGGAAGGGTGAGGCGCAGGGTGTTCTTGCGGATGGGGGCGATGATCTGCGCCAGGTTGAACCGGGAACCGGCTGTGCTGAGTTCCGGCGCGGCGGTCAGCTCCATGGGGCTGTTCAGGCGGAAGCCGCGGTATCCGTCGCAGACGCACTGCTTGCCTTCCTCGTCAATCCAGAAGCCCTGTTCAGCGGGGCGGTGGCTGTTTCTGGCCACGGCTGCGTCGCAAATGCGGCGGGCAGCGGTAAAGGCGGAACGGTTCCCGGACTTGGCGGCAGTTTCCTCCACCAACGTGCGGCGAAGATCCTGTTCTAAGAAATACAGCTGGGGGATGGGGCCGACGGCGCTTTTCCATTCATAGGGGTTCTTGCTGACAGCGTTATAAATGGCGGCTTCGTCCTCGCCCAGCGCGTGGACGATCTGCAAAACGCGGGTGAGGGCCTGTTCAGTGTTCAACATGGGTATGTGCTCCTTTCTGTTCATTTCTTGCGGTGGCCATGACCTCGCGGGCTACGTCTGCGTAGCACTCGCGGTAAAGGTCAACGCCGTATTTGTCGCGGATGGCGTCGAGCTTGTCCACGTCAAAAAGCTCGGTAAACGGTTCGTACTTGTGCGGGGTGGGGAGGCGCGCGGCGATGATTTCGTTTCTGCACTCCCAATATCCGGCGGTTTTCATGGTTGCGCTCCTTTCTGTGCGGCTGTTCAGGCGTATAGGATCTTCGAAGTGCCGGGGACGCG
>ERZ1026860.936-NODE-936-length-16333-cov-11.087296_pt1 | contig 16333 bp, 10 predicted proteins | sample MGYA00380160_ERZ1026860 | MGnify/ENA primary metagenome ERZ1026860 (study PRJEB33269, sample SAMEA4719796) | human gut metagenome | biome: human-associated habitat; feature: organic feature; material: feces | place: Cameroon | collected 2013-10 ... | reverse complement strand
ATAATGGCAGTGGCAATGATGATGCTTTCGCTTCAAGCGATGGCATACGACTTTTCCTACACCCATCAAGGGAAAACACTCTACTACAACAGGACTTCCGGCAATACGGTTGCAGTAACGTATTATAGTTCTAGTAACAATTACGTAAGTGGCGATGTTGTTATACCGTCAACCGTAACTTACGGCGGCACGACGTATAGCGTTACTTCCATCGGAAGTGGTGCGTTTAGTGGTTGCAGCAGTTTGACTTCGGTAACCATACCGAACAGCGTTACTTCCATCGGAGGGGGTACGTTTTACGGTTGCAGCGGCTTGACCACACTGAACTTCAATGCCATCAACTGTCAGGATTTCGAGGTGTATTATTATAATAATGGTAATTACCCTTTTAGTGGCACTTCACTAACCACGGTCAATATCGGAGACAGTGTACAACGCATACCTGCAAACTTTGTCAGCGGTTGCAGCGGCTTGACCTCGATTACAATACCAAACGGCGTTACTTCCATCGGAGAGTGGGCGTTTAGAGGTTGCAGCGGCTTGACCTCGATTACCATACCGACCGGCGTTACTTCCATCGGAGAGTATGCGTTCTGCAGTTGCAGCGGATTGACTTCGATTACAATTCCAAGTAGCGTTACTTCCATCGGAGGGGGTACGTTTTACGGTTGCAGCGGCTTGACCACACTGAACTTCAATGCCATCAACTGTCAGGATTTCGAGGTGTATTATTATAATAATGGTAATTACCCTTTTAGTGGCACTTCACTAACCACGGTCAATATCGGAGACAGTGTACAACGCATACCTGCAAACTTTGTCAGCGGTTGCAGCGGCTTGACCTCGATTACAATACCAAACGGCGTTACTTCTATCGGAGAAAAAGCATTTGAAGGTTGCAGCGGCTTGACTTCAATAAATGTCGCTTCGGGCAATACGTATTATTCATCGATAGACGGAGTGTTGTACAATTACGTTCAAGACACTTTGATACAATGCCTGAGTGCAAAAACTTCGGTAACCATTCCGAACAGCGTTACTTCCATCGGAAATAGTGCGTTTTCCGGTTGCAGCGGCTTGACCTCGATTACCATACCGAACAGCGTTACTTCCATCGGAAATAGTGCGTTTTCCGGTTGCAGCGGCTTGACCTCGATTACCATACCGACCGGCGTTACTTCCATAGGAAATTATGTGTTTCGCGATTGCAGCGGTTTGACGACATTGAACTTCAATGCCATCAACTGTCAATACTTCGGCTACAATGGTTCTTTTGGCACATCACTAACCACGGTCAATATAGGAGACAGTGTACAACGAATACCTGCAAACTTTGTCAGCGGTTGCAGCGGTTTGACATCGATAACCATACCGACCGGCGTTACTTCCATCGGAGATTATGCGTTTGAGGGTTGCCGCGGTTTGACTTCAATTACCATACCGAACAGCGTTACTTCCATCGGAAGTGGTGCGTTTAGCGGTTGCAGCAGTTTGACCACACTGAACTTCAATGCCATCAACTGTCAGGATTTCGAGGCGTATTATGATTATAATGGTAACTATTGTTACACTTTTAGTGGCACCTCACTAACCACGGTCAATGTCGGAGACAGTGTACAACGAATACCTGCAAACTTTGTCAGAGGTTGCAGCCGTTTGACATCGATAACCATACCGACCGGCGTTACTTCCATCGGAGGTAGTGCGTTTAGCGGTTGCAGCAGTTTGACCTCGGTAACCATTGGGAACAGCGTTACTTCCATCGAATGGGGTGCGTTTAGCGGTTGCAGCGGTTTGACTTCGGTAACCATACCGAACAGCGTTACTTCCATCGAATGGGGTACGTTTTACGGTTGTAGCGGCTTGACTTTGGTTACCATACCGACTGGCGTTACTTCCATCGAAGGTTATACGTTTTACGGTTGTAGCGGCTTGACTTTGGTTACCATACCGAACAGCGTTACTTCTATCGGAGATAGTGCGTTTTACGATTGTAGCGGCTTGACTTCGGTTACCATACCGAACAGCGTTACTTCCATCGGAAAGGGTGCGTTTTACGCTTGTAGCGGTTTGACCTCGGTAACCATACCGAACAGTGTTACTTCCATCGGAGAGAGTGCGTTTAAATATTGCAGCGGCTTGACCTCGGTAACCATTGGCAACAGCGTTACTTCCATCGGACGTTTGGCGTTTTGGGGTTGCAGCGGTTTGACTTCGATAACCATTCCGAACAGCGTTACTTCCATCGGAGGTTGGGCGTTTAGTGGTTGCAGCGGTTTGACGATACTGAACTTCAATGCTATCAACTGTCAGAATTCCGAGTTATATCGTTATAATGGTAACTATTATTACCCTTTTAGTGGCACATCACTAACCACGGTCAATATCGGAGACAGTGTACAACGAATACCGGCAAACTTTGTCAGCGATTGCAGCAGATTAACTTCGGTAACCATACCGACCGGCGTTACTTCCATCGGAGAGTATGCATTTTACAATTGCCGCGGCTTGACAACACTGAACTTCAATGCTATAAACTGTCAAGACTTCGGCTACAACGGTTCTTTTGGCACCTCACTAACCACGGTAAATATAGGAGACAGTGTACAACGAATACCGGCAAATTTTGTCAGAGGTTGCAGCAGTTTGACTTCGGTAACCATACCGACCGGCGTTACTTCCATAGGAGGTAGTGCGTTTTTCGGTTGCAGCGGCTTGACTTCGGTTATTCTTCCGAACAGCCTTACTTCCATCGGAGGGGGTGCGTTTTACGGTTGCAGCGGCTTGGCCTCGATAACCATACCGACCGGCGTTACTTCCATCGGAAATAGTGCGTTTGAAGATTGCAGCGGTTTGACATCGGTAACCATACCGAACAGTGTTACTTCCATCGGAAGTAGTGCGTTTAGCGGTTGCAGCGGATTGGTATCTGTTGTAATTGGTGATGGGATAACCAATATTGGCGGAGACATTTTCGGTGATTGCCCTTATCTAACGTATCTTACCATCGGAAGGAGTGTAGAAAGTATCGAGAATGGAGCTTTCCTTAATTGCTCGTTGCTATCTCAAATTACTTCTTGGGCAAGTGTTCCTCCGGAAATCGGAGGCATTGAGGCTTTCCCTTATCCGAATTTCTGCACGGTAACCGTGCCTTGCGGCAGTTTGGAAGCATATACAACTCCGACATGCCGTTGGAATATATTCTTCCCTCAACGCATTACGGAGAGTGCGTCCTTTGAGTTGTCCGTATCTGCAAACGATGAGGCATACGGCAGAGTTGAAGTGGAAACGCAATCTTGCAATGTCAAAACTCTCACTGCCATTGCAAACAACGGTTACGAGTTCACCGGTTGGAACGACGGTAATACGGAAAACCCGAGAACGGTAACCATTACGAGCGATACCGCCTTTACTGCAATATTTGCGGAAACAGGAACCACGCCGACAATCACCTTGACGGTAAATGATGCGACGATGGGCAGTGCAACATACACCATGGACGGCAATACCGCAGTACTGACGGCGACACCGAACGAGGGTTACGAGTTCACCGGTTGGAATGATGGCAATACGGAAAACCCGAGAACGGTAACGGTTACGAGCGATACTGCATTCGTGGCAATATTCACAGAGGCAGTAAGCACACCGACAATCACGGTAACGGTGAATGACGCGACGATGGGCAGTGCCTCATATACCTTGGACGGCAACACCGCAGTACTGACGGCAACACCGAACGAGGGTTACGAGTTCACCGGTTGGAATGACGGCAATACGGAGAACCCGAGAACGGTAACCGTTACGAGCGACACCGCTTTCATGGCGATATTCACAGAGGCAGTAAGCACGCCGACAATCACTGTAACGGTGAACGATGCGACGATGGGCAGTGCCACCTACACTATGGACGGCAACACCGCAGTACTGACGGCGACACCGAATGAGGGATACAGATTTCTTACATGGAATGATGGCAATACGGAGAACCCGAGAACGGTAACCGTTACGAGCGATACAACGTTCATGGCTATATTCACCGCAAGCGGTTCATCATCTTTGCAAGAGGTGAACGCAAGAGAGTTTGCATTGTATCCCAACCCTGCGAAAAGCTTCGTAACATTGGAGTTCGAGGCATTGAAAGAAAATACCTTGCTTCAAATTCTCGACATCAACGGCAGGAGAGTAAGAACACTTGACCTCAAAGCCGGTGTCGAGACTTTGCGAATAGACCTCGGCGATTTGCCTAAGGGCGTTTATACCATAATGGTCGGAAATGCAACGAAGAAGTTGATTGTGGAGTAAGTTCGTAGAAAGTTCCAACTATCACAATGCAAAGAAGCCGCGGGCATTATTGTCTGCGGCTTCTTGTTTGCACAGCAATAACAATAAAAGACCATAAAAATAAAAGAGGGAAGTATCATTACGATGCTTCCCTCTTAGGTAGCGGGGGCAGGACTCGAACCTACGACCTCCGGGTTATGAGCCCGACGAGCTACCTCTGCTCTACCCCGCACTCTTTCTTTTTGCTTTGCAAAGGTACTACTATTTTCCGAATCTGCAAACTTTTCTTCCGATTTTTTGCTATTGCCGTAAGAATGAAGCCATTTCTTCTTGCAATTCTTTGGCTTTTCGAGCTGCAGTCTCTGCAAAACTCTCTTCTTTGTCTGCAAAAATGATTCCTCTCGACGAATTTACCAATAAACCGCAGTCTTCCGTCAATCCGTATTTGCAGACCTGCGATAGGGAACCGCCCTGAGCCCCTACGCCGGGAACCAAAAGAAAATGTTCCGGTGCCAATTCCCTTATTCTTCCGAACATTTCGGCTTGTGTCGCTCCGCAAACGAACATAAGATTATCTTTCGTAGCCCATTGTTGCGACTTTATCAAGACACGTTCGAAGAGTTTCAAATCCTCTTTGTCCGTTATGAACTGAAAATCCTCTGCTCCCTTATTCGATGTCAGTGCAAGCAAAATCACCCACTTGTTTTCGTAAACAGTGAATGGTTTTACGGAGTCTTCTCCCATATAAGGAGCTATTGTCATGGAATCGAAGCCGAAATCGCTTTCGGGAGACAGGAATGCCTTTGCATATTGCTGCGATGTGTTTCCTATGTCTCCTCGTTTCGCATCGGCTATGGTGAAGCATTCTTTGTCGAAACGGCGAAGGTAATCCATCGTTTTCTTCAAACTGATCAAGCCCTTTATGCCTTGCGATTCATAGAACGCCAAATTGGGCTTGTATGCCACCGTATATGGCAGGGTGGAGTCTATTATCGCTTTGTTGAATTCGAATACAGGGTCTTCTTTGTCCGCCAAGCATTCCGGCAACTTGCTTATATCGCTATCCAATCCTACGCAAAGGAAACTTTTCTTGCGTTTTATCAATTCAATAAGTTCCTGTCTGTTCATGATTTCGGTCTTTTGTAACGGTTTGCAAAGGTAGCAAAATATTCAAAGCCTGTTATGCGTTTACAGAGAAAATGTCGGAGAGATGGAAAACATGAATATAGAAGACAAATCAAAGCAAGCGAAGCAACTGCATTCACAAAGATACAGTTGTTCTCAATCTGTGGTGATGACTTTTGCGGAAGATTTAGGCATAAAGTCCGAATTGGCAGAACGAATGTCCGCAGCCTTTGGCGGAGGTGTGGCAAAAATGGGAGAGGTATGCGGTTGTGTCAGTGCAATGGCTGTTTTAAGCGGATTCGTAAAAGAGAACCAAACCATAGAAGGTAAGGTCGATAAGATGAAAGCCATGGCATGGACAAAAGATTTGGCAGAGAAATTCCGCAACGAATGCGGCGATATCGTGTGCAGGCGGTTGAAAGCACCGGAAGCAACAACCGGCAGACAGCCCAAGCCTTGTAGGGAATTGGTAGGTATTGCTGCAAGATTGATAGCCGAAAAACTGAATGCGGAAGACTGATACGTTACAACCGATTACTATTTTGTAGGATTTTTATCTGTATTCGAGGCATTGTCATATCATGTCGGTTCGATTATTTCTTGTAATAGCCTCCCTTTTCTATTTCTTCCCTCACACAATCAGGCAGTAAATATCTCACGGACTTGCCTTCCCTGATGTTTTTCCTGATTATGGAAGAAGAAATATCCATTTGCGGAGCATCGATCATGCTCACATTTTCATGTTTCAGAAATTCGGAATAACCGCAGTTCGGTCGCGGATATACCAATACCTTATAATATTGCAGTATCACCTGATGGTTCTTCCATTTGCCGAAAGTCTCTATATTATCTTGCCCCATTATGATGGTAAATTCCCTGTTGGGATATTTCTCGCCAAGATACGCCAGAGTGTTCACCGTATATGAAGGAGCCGGCAGGTAAAATTCGATATCGCAAGCTCCGAGCAAAGGATTATCCTCTATTGCCATTTGCACCAATGCAAACCTTTTTCTATCGTCGAGCAAACTCTTACGTTCCTTCAAAGGGTTTTGTTTGCTGACGACGAACCACACCTGTTCCAAATCCGAATTTTGGGCTATGTGATTGGCAAGAATCAAATGCCCGTGATGAATCGGATTGAAACTACCGAAGTATAATCCTGTTTTTTTCTTTTCCTGTTTGAGTTGCATACCGAAAAATCTCTTCTTAATCCCATGATGTGGCAAAGATACTCGTAAAGCATGCCGCAAGACTGCTTTTTCAAACGCCGTTTCACTGCGACATGAAAATATTTCTTAGCTTTGCACACTTGAAACAAAGAAGACATGAAGAGAACGGCATTTTTGGCATTTTTATTTCTTGCAAGCGGTTTGTTCGCTCAAAACATCACCATCAACGGAACAGGCAAAAACATCAACGGTCAACATATTCGTTTATTCGTATCGGAGGATAATTTTTCCGGATTGGAAGTACAGAAAGGCGATGTACGATTGTCGGACAATGAAAACGAATTTCAATTTGCTTTCACGGCAGACGGGGCGAACATAGTAACATTAAAGATAAATGCTTTCGAATACAGCTTCATCGCCAGACCCGGAAACATATACAATCTCGGCATAGATTCCATAAATTACGCCATTGCGGATTCCGTAAACGTGCTTCTCCACAAATACATCATGCCTATACGCATAACCAACCTTGCAGAAAACGATATAAACGTCAAAATGTCGGAGTTCGATGGTAAGATGGAAGATTTCATCGCCTTGCATGGCAGGGAATTATTGGTGAATAAGGATTCTCTTGCGGTGAAAGGTCTCTATGATTTGGCGAACGGATTTTTGAAAAACGAAGATTCGACATCTTATTTCGCCATATATGTAAAATATGAGTTGGGGAAATTGGAATACGTTCTAAGGTTGAAAGGAAGGAAGAAGCAACGCCTCGAATTGTTCGGGGATAAGCCGATACAATATTACAATCTTGGTTACACCGACTGCTTCAATCATATCTTCGGACACTATTTTTCTCATGGCAACAAGTACATTTCCCAAGACGAATTGGAGTTCTGGCTCTCGAACAACAACTATGACGACCTCACGGACGCACTCGGCAAAGATGAAGTCTTGAAGAACGAAGTTTTTCGGGAACTTGTGCTGATTAAAGGCATGAAAGACGCTTTCTCGGACGGGCTTTATGATGGTCAGGACATAATAAAAATGTTGGAAAAGGTCGCTTCACGAACCAAGTTCGAGGAACACAGGAAAATTGCACTCAACACAGTGGAATACCTTGTGAGAACGTCCCGCAAAGGTTTGCAATCAAAAGATTTTGCCTTGACAAACCTGAACGGAGAGAAACAAAGCCTGCAACAGTACCTCGGAAAGCCGCTCGTATTGAACTTCGTGAAACTCGATGATGTTACTTCAAAGAGAGAATTGGAGGTCGTGAATTTCATGTACGACGGAATCAAGGACGAATGCGAGGTTCTGACGATATGTTGCGACAAAAACCTCGATGCAATGTACAACTTCCTTCAAAACAATAAGACAGGTAACAAATACAAATGGAAATTCGCCTACTTCGATGCCAATTACGATTTGTTGGAATATTATCAGGTGAAGGCCTTTCCCATCTTCATTCTTATATCTCCCGACGGAAAAGTTGAAGAAAACCCGATGAAAGAACCGAGTGAGGGAAGCCTTATGAGGTTTATGCCGAAGGAAAAGCAAAAATAAGATTTGGTATTGCACCAACCCGACAAAACAAATACATATTCCTCGATAAGCACACAATTACGCCTATTTTCATACATATATCGGCTTATTCGCAAAATAGAACAAATCGAAACGCCGCTCTACGATAATGGAACGGCGTTTGGTTGTGAGTGAAACACAACATATTCTTACTTAACAATCAATTTCTTGTTTACGTTGCCTGCATTGGTTTTGATTTTGAAGATATATGTTCCGGGCGGATATGCGGATAAATCCATATATCGCTCGTACGCATTCACTTTTTCCTCGAACATCTTTCTGCCATTCATATCGAACACCTCCAACAACTCGATTTTGTAACGGCTTATTACTTTGCAGAAATCGGAAGCCGGATTCGGGATTATGTTGCAGTGTTGCGACACATCGACCTTTGCCAGCGATGAATTATTCTTAGGCACGAGAATGATTGGATAGAACCCTATCTGTTTCTTGTAGTAGAACTTATATACCGAATCGGTCTCGAAACTCACCCAATCCACCGAATCATACATTCTGTACAAAGGCGGCAGATACTCATAGCAACCTTTGTCCTCGTATTTGCAGGCACCCCTTTTCTGCGAGGGGTCTCCGCCGATGAAAGACATGGTGTGATCGAACTGATAAGGTTTGTTTCCCCAACCGCCATCGTAAGTAGTATGATTCTTATCGTAAGCCAATGAGAATCGATTGAGCGAATGTCCGTTTCGGAAGAAATAATACTCCAAAGGAGAAGCTGTTTCGGTATGATAATGATACATTACATAAAGAATGGGAGCATAATCCAACAGATTACCTGTGCCATCATAGATAACGAAGTACGGTATCCTCGACATAGGAGGACGATCACCGAAAATCTTTGCTGCCACTCCTATGATAATGGCGTTGGTATCCAAATCCGGAAGATAATACGGTTGAGCGAAAGACCTTATGCCCTGCAGACTTTGGTGTCCTACAACCTTCGCGCCATGATATACATTCGGCAAACTATCCATCTGACAATAATGTCTCAAATAAAGCAACCGCATAAAGTCATGATAAGACGGATGAAAATCCGGATCATCGCTATTATTATAGAATTGTCTTTGTGCTATCGAATCAAAGAACATCGGACACTCCAATATGGTGGACGGGAAGTAAATCACCGTGTCGTATTCCTGTTGCTCATCGAAATCCTGTGCCGATGAACATATTCCTAACATCATGCAAATGATGAGTATTGCTGTTTTCTTCATTTTTTTATTCGTTTTGGTTGATTACTTTATTTCTTGCGGCGGTTCGTAAATCATATTCTCTTCTTTGTTTGTGCAGACCTTGTTTATCTCTCCTTTTTCTCTGAGCAGGGGTGCGAAGTTCTGTATATCCGCATTCGCAGGCAGGTCTCTCACTTTTACCCGCATGTTTATGCCTGTTCCTGTCATGTAGATAAATCTGCAATGTACCATCATGGAATCATTGGAAAACGTCGGTTCGTAGTCCTGAATAATCCTCCGTTCGGTGATGGTGTTGCAGGCATTGCCGGAGAAGAAGCCGAACGTCTTCTTTTCGGTAAGGGTCAAGTCGTCAATGCTGCCGACGATTGTGAGATAGTCTTTATTGTGCTTCGAAATGGAAGAAGTAAAGCTGTCTCCGTTTCTTCCGAAAGCACTTGTCGGCAAGTCCAAAACCTTAGCATTGTAAGGCATAAGAGTGTTGGTATTCATACTCATGTACCAGATGGTGGGATAATTGTATTTCTCTCCGTCTTCCTTCAATACAAGGAGGACATTCTGCTCTTTGATGTATTCCATATCCCATACGCGTGGTTTATTCGGGCAACCGGCATCCATATAGTGAGCAATGCTTGCATGATATGGGTTTGTGTCGAGATTTATCTTATAAAGAGCATTACCGTTGCTGTTGTTACTGTTTGCTGTATAGCAAAGGGTTATGTTATTGCCTCCGACACATGTTGTTTTCAATAAATCATATCCGTCATAAGCTGCAAAATTCGAGGCTATCATCAAATTGTTTATATGATTTGCAAAGTTGTTCTTATCTATGCGGTAAATGTAGAACTGATTAAAAGGAATACAATATTCATAACGGTTATAATAGGAGACGACAAGGCAGATATAATCCTTTGTCATGCACATATCGCGTGCGATTTCAAATCCTCGTCTGTGGTTAAGTCTCCAAATGTCGTATCTGTGGCTTGTGCCGGTTGCTTCTCTCTTTATCCTGAGAGCGGCAAAGCAATCCCAATGCCATAAGGTGTCGTTTCGCCAACCCATTCCCAAATCGTCGTACATACTGTTCGGGGATACGGTATTGCCTTCTCCTTCCACCATTCTGTATGGGTAATTGAGGTCGGGTGGGGGCAATATAGGACCGTTTATGGTGCTGTCGAACTCATGTAGCGGTTCTGGAACATACTTCACTTCTGCATAATACTGCGAACCCATTGCGGCTACGATGCTTTCGCTTGTCGAATCATTATAGGCTATGACTCTTTGAACATTGGTAAGCGAAGGTATGTCTGTATAGGTGCATTGAACTTGCGGAGCGAAGAACAAATCGGGTACGGAGATGTAGCCAATGAAGCCTTTGCTCAAAGTGTCGCCGGAGACATAATGGCGTCCGCCGAAATAGATGGTGTCTTTCAGCAGGTCGAAGTCGTTTATCAAGTACTCCGTCGGCATATCGGCATACTTCATCATTTGTTGCTCTTTGTCGAGTAGGACAAAGCGGCAACCGCCTGTGTTCAAACTGGTCAGAATGACCGATTGCTTGGAATTGTTCTGCACGACTTTCTGACCATACTCCGAATTGGTGACATCGGATTGCGGTGTGCTTAGAAAATAATTGTTGTTCTCCGCACCGGCTGAGGACAACACTTGCGACAAGCCCTTGTCGGGCATCAGCAGAGCAGAAGCAATAAATGCAACTGCCGACAACTGCCGAAGAAAATGTGGTTTTCTACTCATAATACTTCATTTTAAGGTTAAAAAATAAGCCGTCTTGCATAAGGGACAACCGTTTGATGCAAAAAGTAAACAAAGAGACGGAAATATTTTTCATCATCAATGCTTTATTACCTCGTTATCAGTGAATTAAATTTTAATCGAAAAGATACGAAATACCATACCGACAATACGAAATGCCTCTTTCCGCAATTCGTACGCCGTCAAACACTTACCGAATCGCCGTTTTGCGAAAACAAAACGGCGAGTTATTCCTTGCCAATCGTCGGGAGATTGCATGCAATGCCTTTGTGCTGAAAATTTTCGTACCTTTGCGAACTGAAAACAAGACGGAATTATGTTGGAGAAATTGGAGGCGATAAACGAGAAGTTCATCGAAATAGAACGGCAAATGAATGACCCCGAGGTGATGAACGATATGAAGCATTATGTGAAGTTGAGCAAGGATTATAAGGACTTGCAACCTGTAATAAATGCTTATAAGGAGTACAAGAATGTTTTGAAGAACATAGAGAACGCCAAGGAGGTGTTGAATACCGAGAAGGACGAAGATTTCAGAGAGCTTGCGAAACAGGAGTTGGCAGAGTTGAATCCTAAAAAAGAGAAGATGGAAGAGGATATTCGTCTTATGCTTATCCCGTCCGACCCTCAGGACGGCAAGAATGCGGTTTTTGAAATCCGTGCCGGTACGGGAGGAGATGAGGCAAGCATTTTTGCCGGCGACCTTTACAGAATGTACACCAAGTTTTTCGAGAAGAAGGGATGGAAAGCCGAGATTGTCGATTATACGGAAGGCACAGTCGGCGGTTATAAGGAGATTGTGATGAATGTATCGGGAGAAGGTGTTTACGGACAGATGAAATATGAATCCGGAGTGCATAGAGTGCAACGCGTTCCGCAGACAGAAACACAGGGAAGAGTGCATACGTCGGCTGCTTCGGTCGTTGTTTTGCCGGAGGCGGAGGAATTCGATGTGGATTTGAAGATGAGCGACATCAGAAAAGATACATTTTGTTCTTCGGGACCGGGCGGTCAATCCGTAAACACGACCTATTCTGCCATTCGTCTGACACACATTCCCACAGGTATAGTTGTTTCATGTCAGGATCAGAAGTCGCAAATAAAGAACTTCGATAAAGCGTTGACGGTTTTGAGGACACGGCTGTTCGAGTTGGAATACAATAAATATTTGAACGAAATAGCCTCCAAGAGAAAGACAATGGTTTCGACGGGAGACCGTTCCGCAAAGATACGAACCTACAACTATCCGCAATCGAGGGTTACCGACCATAGAATAAACTGGTCCATGCATAATCTTCCTGTCTTTATGGACGGTGAAATACAAGAACTCTTGGACGCATTGCAACTTGCAGAGAATGCGGAGAGGTTGAAAGAAGCCGTAAGTTGAAAAAACTATTGCAAGATTTGACTTGCAACAACAAATAACGGAACTTGCAAAATAACAAGCGTGAACCCTGCGTTTTTACGCTTGTTATTTGTATATAATATCGTTGTGATGAAGAGAGTTTCTTTTGTTCTTTTGATTTTCTTTTGTCTGTCCTTTGCAGCCAAATCGCAATATACCGCATCTTCGCTCGGACAATGGAGGGATCATTTGTCGTATTATCGTACTCATGCTGTGTTCTCCACAGGCAATTCCGTCTTGGTCGCTGCCGAGTCGTCCTTGTTTTACCTCAATAAGTACACAAAGGAAACGGAACGTTTCTCAAAGGTGAACGGATTGTCCGATGCAGGAGTGGGCGTTACGGGATACGACCCGCAGACCAAGGCTACGGTTATCACGTATGACAATTCCAATATCGATATTCTGCAAAACGGGAAAGTATATAATATCTCCGACATAAAAGTCCGCAGCATAGAGGGAAGCAAATCCATAAACAGCATATACTTCCATAATTCCAAGGCATACCTTGCCTGCGGCTTCGGGATAGTCGTGCTGGATTTGGACAGAAAAGAGATATATGACACTTATTATGTAGGTAAAAACAATGCCAAGATAGCGGTTAACAATATCGTGATAAACGATACCGCCATATTTGCGGGAACGGTGGAGGGCTTGCTCTATGCTCCGAAGAACAGTCCCGCTTTGGGAGCAAGCGAAACATGGAAGAAGTTCCAAAGCATAGGCAATACGGGAAAGGCTGATTACAACATAAATTTCCTGCTTCAACCGAACAAAAGGCAACTTCTCGTAGGCGTTGCAATGGAAAACTCCACCAACAGCACGGTATATCTTTTCGATGGTCGGAATTGGACGACGGCTTTCGATGACGAGTACATAGCAAATCTGCGATTGTGCGACACGACTCTTATTCTTACGGCTTACAGAAGTGTAAACCTTTATTCCGTCAACGATATAGCCCATAAGAAGGAATATTTCCATATAAGCGACGAATGGAACCCGATTCATGATATAACGCTTGACATAAACGACATAACCATAGACGGGAATGACCTGTGGTTGGCTCATGATTATCGAGGATTGTTGCATTATGCGAACTTCAAACAGGGGTCGCAAACCGTGGAAGGGTATTTCCCGAACGGTCCGTTGAGTAATGACATCTTTTCTCTGACTGTTTCCGATGAAGGAAAGGTTTATGCCGCACCGGGAGGTCGGACAATACAGAATGCACCTCGCGGTCTTACGGGCAATGTTTGTTCTTTCGATGGCAGTTATTGGTGGGGGCTGGACAGGTCTCCTGCTCTCGATACGATAAAAGACATATTGAACGTAACCATAGACCCACGCAATCCCAACCATATAATGGCATCATCATGGTGGAGTGGCGTAGTTGAAATATTGGATAACAAGGTAATCAACCTTTATACCGAGGCAAACACCGATGGCAAACTCGTGCCTCACCCTTATTGTTTCAGAATTGCACGAGTGGAATACGACGAATCGGGAAACCTGCTTATAGCAAATTCCATGGTTCAGAACGGCTTTTGCTACCTTACTTACAATAACGTATGGGGCAATTTCGATACCTATTCTTTCATAGGAATGGACGAAATACTCGGCATGACGTTGGATAAAACGGCTCATTACAAGCTCCTTTGGACATCGGGAAATAAGATTTTGGTATTGGATAACGATGGAAACAAAATTCTGCTCGACCCGAATAATGGTTCGAAAGACCTGACCACGAAAGTAAATTGCATAACGCAGGACATGGACGGAGAAATGTGGATAGGCACGGACAAGGGCATAAAGGTTGCGTACAATATCGCCGATGTGTTTGACAGCGATGACGGAGTGCATTCCAATACCGAGTGTCAGAACATAATCTATCAGGAAAACGGCATAGCACAATACCTTTTGAATTTCGAGAATATAACCTGTATAATGATTGATGGAGGAAACCGTAAATGGGTAGGCACCGAAAGAAACGGTATTTACGTCCTTTCGTCTTCCGGAAACGAGCAAATACATCATTTCACGGCAGAGAACAGTCCCTTGATTTCCAACAGGGTTATCTGCATGGCTCAAAACGGAATAACAGGCGAAGTTTTCATAGGCACGGACAGGGGAATAGTTTCCTATAAGGCAGAATCCACCAAGGGAGCGGAAGAAGCAGGCAAGCTGACTGCTTATCCCAATCCTTTAAGACCGGAACATAGCGGAAAGATTGCCATCAAAGGATTCGTCGCAGACTCGGATGTCAGAATAACAGATGTTTCGGGAAAGACCGTCGCTCACATCAAATCCATAGGAGGACAAGCCGTTTGGGACGGGAAAAACTTCAAAGGCGAAGATGTGGCAAGCGGAGTTTACCTTATCTTTTCCTCTGCCGAGGAAGGAGCCAAAACAGCAACCGGCAAGGTGCTTATAATACGCTGATTCATGATTTCAATAACCGAAGCACTTATCCTCAGCACCATACCATATAACGATACAAGCCTGATAGTAAAAGCCTACACAAAGGACTTCGGATTGCAAACCTACATATTGCGTTCTGCCCGTAAGGTCGGAGGAAGAGCGAAGGTGCAACACTTTCAGCCGTTAAGAATATTGCAATTAGAGATAAGTTCAATGCCGAAAGCAAAGTTGCACAATATCAAATCATCTTCTCTCATCGCAGGTTGCGAACAAACAAGCAGCCATATAGTCAAGACAAGCCTTGCAATCTTCATGGCGGAGGCGCTGAATTTATCTCTCAAAGAGAACACACCCAATGAGGATTTATACTTTTCCCTGAAAGAACAAGTCATCTCCTTGGAAAAAGCCTCGGAAGCAAGTCTTCCGGAATTTCATCTGCACTTTCTGATAGACCTTTCAACCAAACTCGGCTTCAGACCATACGATAATTACGGTGAAGAAACACCTTTTTTCGACCTTCTTTCCGGTAAATTCACGACTTCCACGCAGGACAAAGATGTTCTTTCATTGCAATCCTCACTCTCCTTTCACAATCTTCTTCTTGCAAACACAAAAACTCCACACCCGAAAAGCACCGCAACAAAACATGAACGCAGAGAATTAGCTGACAATCTCGCAAAGTTTTATTCCATACACATAACATCCGGAAAAATGATTCGCTCACACGAAATCCTCGGTGTAGTGCTTTCATGAGCGGAGGCTCTTCGGAAAATCATTGTATATAAGGGCTGCAAAACTTAGTTCAACAACGGACTTATAACCTCTGTGAAGCGTTCGCTGCGTTTATGTTCCGTCTTTGCTAAGCATTAACGCCACTTCCTTTTGATGTGGTAACAATATGACGGCAGACAGTTGCTCGATGCCTGTTTTTGGAGCCGCTTCCATGATTTCTTCATTGCCTTTACTTTCCAATTCCCTCCAACTCTTTCCAATGTTGAAAGAATTGGAAAGAATGCACAAGTGTTGAAAATTTTCCAACCTTGTAATCATCGTAAAGTTACGATAATTTCCGAAAGTCGATTGTGCTTTCGAGATAAAATGCAATGAACATCTTATTTTTGAACACCGGTTTAATGGCAAAAAGAGTAAAGAGTGTGTAGAGATATTCTTCAAACACGGGATAATACTGATTGAAAGAATAATCTATATATTTTACTCTTTCTACTCTTCTTACCTTCTATATGTTCTTTTCCCATCCACCATTCTCTACTTTTCGGCACACAATTTCGCTTTTCACATTTTTTACCATTTGAGGATTTTTGCGGAGGTTGTGATTAACGATTTTCAATTCCTTTAACTTCATGGCTTGCGAA
>ERZ1026860.935-NODE-935-length-16353-cov-4.618726_pt1 | contig 16353 bp, 23 predicted proteins | sample MGYA00380160_ERZ1026860 | MGnify/ENA primary metagenome ERZ1026860 (study PRJEB33269, sample SAMEA4719796) | human gut metagenome | biome: human-associated habitat; feature: organic feature; material: feces | place: Cameroon | collected 2013-10 ... | reverse complement strand
GCTCGTCGGGCTCATAACCCGGAGGTCGCAGGTTCAAGTCCTGCCTCCGCAACCAGAAAAAAGCTTTGATTTCCTTGATATACAAGGGTTTCAGAGCTTTTTTATTTTATTGAATTATCGTGAAATTACGCATTTTTACGCCGTTTTATTTAAAAATGCAAGTCAAATGCAAGTCAGAACAAATGTTTATTTAATCCTTTTCCGATATTTTTTCTTGCAATTGTCGAATTTTGTGTTATAATGCAACTAAAGAACCTCCGGGTTCCTATATCCTATTTCTTGTGGCTCTCGGTCAGACCGGGAGCTGCGTCATTGTACGACAACATCATTGACAGCACCACATAAAGTGATATAATATATAAGTAATCCGCTTTATACTCGTGCAATTGAGATTTCGGCTTTTTATCCTAATACATCTAAAACACAGGGTATAATTTATGCATAACTTTTAAGGATCTGCATAGGATAATACGGGAAGTTAGTTACACACTATTTTTTGCGACAGTGATATTGACTTTTTGGATTGTCGTGTTATAATGAGGGTGTAAATAATTTGCCAGTTTGTCCTCCGGTGTCCTTCGGGTCCGGGGGCTTTTTATTTGGAGGATAATTTATGGCAGATAAAAAATATAAAACGTATCGACAGCTACTCACGGTGTTGCGTGATCGCGGTATGGTTATTAATAAGGGCTCACAAGGCTCCCGTGCTATGCGAATTCTCGAAAAAGAGAATTACTATAACGTAATCAATGGTTACAAGGACTTGTTTCTTGATTCCGCCTCAACCTCAACAGTCGAAAGGTATAAGCCCGGCACTACTTTCACTGAGGTATATGCACTCTACGAATTTGATCGTGAAGTGCGGCATATCTATTTAAAATATCTGCTAAAAGTTGAGAATTCTTTTAAAACCATTTTAGCGCATGAGTTTTCTTGCCTTTATGGTCATGACAACTATCTAACGTTAGAGAATTTTTATACGGATCCATCTACAGACAAAAGGGTTCTGGATAAAATTGCTAAAAACAATAAATTAAATATGGAGACCGATCTTGCGCACATTCAACATCTCAGTGCGGAAGAGAATATCGGTTCTGTAATTAAGCTGATCGGTGATATTCAGCAAGAAGTCGCTCGTCAAATGAGTAAACATCATCAAGTAGTAACTCATTATATGTCCGAATACGGATATATACCTCTGTGGGTGCTAGTCAATGTGCTTACCTTTGGTAAGATTACCACTTTCTATAAACTTATGAAACCTGCTGATAAAGTGAAGATTGCAAAAGCTTTTGGAATTAACAGTAGAGAACTGCACAAGTACATGGACATGTGCAGTTTGGCTCGAAATAAATGCGCCCACGATGAAAGATTTTTTGACATTAAGTTTCGCATGAGTCTCCACACTAAAAGCATACCCAATCTACATATTCTTGATTTGCCGAGAGACACAAATGGCTCGTACACATCAGGAACGAACGACGCATACGCCATTGCTATCGTTTTTGCAATGCTTTTAAGTAAATCCGATATAAATGATTTCGTATCCGCCATGAAGATCGCATTTGGAAAGCTTGCCAAGGAATTACACACTGTTTCTATTTGTGAAGTCATGAACATTATGGGGTATAATAAATCATGGATAAACCTTAAAAATTTAAAGAAATAATGGCAGCCGTCGCGTATGAAGACTAGTAACAAAACAAAAAGCCGGGCAGAGGAAAATCCCCTGCCCGGTCGTTTTTTAGTCCTAAGTTAGTTTCAAAACGCACGAAAAACGCACGAAAAACGCACGCAAGTTACCCGCAAGTTAAGTTTAAATCATGCCAAAAATTTTGAGCACAAGCACAATAATACCCACAGCATAAAGCCCAACCTTATTCAGCAAATTGTAAAGGATTGCCGTTATCATCACTGTTCCTCCTTTGCCGAGCCCTTGAAGCCCTCAATGGTAGTATTATCATCGGTATCAAATCCGTAGTCCTTACGGAACGCTTCATTGAATTTGCTCACCGTGGCTTCTATCAGCATTTTCAGCTCAAGGTCGGTAATCGTTATGCCCTTCTCATTCAGCATTTCAACGATTGCTTCGGCAGCCTTATCATATTTCTCCTGACCGTGCAGATCTTTGTAGAGCTGCTCAATAGCCTCAACGCAGGTCTTGGCAACCGCTTTCTTCGTCTTGTCGTCAAAATACTTCTGAAATAGCTTCTTCGCGCATACGCCGAGGTATGATGCTATAGCTGTCAGAATGGTGCAAAGGATGCCCATTCCGCAGCTGTCCCAAAATGCTTTTATGTATTCCATGTGCTTGTCCTCCTTATTTAAGCAGCTGATTTACTTTCTTCTGAACTTCGGCAGGATCATAGCCCGCCGCTTTGAGTCTGATTTTTCGAATCGCGCCATTGCCCCATTTGCCCTCGATGACCTCGCGGGCAACAGTGTCAACGGATTTTTTCGCCGGCTTTTTCTGACCGTAAACAATTTCATTTACGCGCTTCTGCACTTCGTTCGGGTCGTAGCCGGCATTGCGCAGGCGCGTCATACGGTCGGCGCCGTTGCCCCACTGACCGTTGATTACTTCGCGCGCGACTTCATCGACGGTTTTTTTTGTGTCATGAGGCTTTGTCTGTGCCGCGTCAGCGACATATTTGACATACGGCAGCTTACCATGCTTCGACCAGTTACGGCGATTGTAACCGGGTTTATCGAAATTGCAGGCGGTTATCTGCACGCAGTTCTTCCAGCGCGGCGTACACTCGACCGCAAGCCCGTCGCCTATGTACACGCCGATATGCCCCGGAGACCACAGAGCTTCTCCAATTTCGATTTTACCGAAGTTTGTGCTGATGCCTGTACACTTCTGGATCATCGCATCCGCATTGATATCCGGCACACCGTTCGAGGCATACTTCGCGCCGCCGTAGGGTTTAGACTTATCGCCTGTCCAACCCCAGAGCACGCCTTTTATCAGGCAGACACAATCAAAGCCGAAGGTATCAGCCGATGCCGCCTTTATCATCTTTTGCCTGCTCGGGTCTCTGTTGTAGTCGTTATTGTTGCAATAGCGCTGTTTGTTGGATGCCGTAAGCGGTGCACCGAAGCAGCCGTTCACATAAAGCGTCTTGTAGTGCAGCGCGATATCTTTGACCTTCGCTGCGAGTTCTTTGTTTGTCATAATAATGACCTCCTTATTTTTTATAAAGCTGCTGTTCAATCGTATCGATTCTGTGGTGTGCCTGCTTCGCGGACGATTCGACAGAACTCAGCCGTTCGACCATCTTTCCTATCTGGTCATCCTGCTTTTCCTGCTTCCTTTTGATGTCGTCGACTCCGCTTTTGATATAGCCAAGCTCCGTTAAAACGACACCATCTTTTTTGCCCTCATCTTTGTTATCGTTCTTGCCGTTCCTCTTATAGGCGATATAGCCAAAGATTATTGCGCATATAGTCCCGCACGCACTAAGAATCGTCAAGAAGATGTTTACACCGCTCATGTAGTCACCTCCTCGAAGTAAATGCCCACAAGCTGTGACGGCAGATACTGCAAAATAGTACCTTGACCGTTGCTGTCGTCTCTTGTGCATCTGTAAATTTTACCGCCGTCGAGATAGTATTTGTCTTTAAAATACCTCATGCCCTCGGCGGCGGTTATCGGGTTGTCTATCGTGCCGTCTTCTCCTGCCGTCACGCGCTCCCAGTGTGCGGGAGTCACGCTCGGTCTCCATGTGGGATTGGCGGATATCGCGTTGTAGCAGCGGTAGAGATTATCGCCGTCGCGCACCCTGTCGCCGATCGAGTAATCCTTTTCGCCGCTCCACGGCTCAAACAAACTGATGCTCGTCAGCGCTTCGGCGTTTGTCAGCTTCGCGGCGGCTCTTGTTATCATCTCGCGAAAACGTTTTGCCTGCGTCCTCGTCATATATCCGCACCCCCTGTGATGATATCCAGCGCTTCTTCAGCTGAGATTTCCTCGACGGTTGTCAAATACGCTTGATATTCTGCCTCCGTCACCTCTGTTAGGTCTGACTCTGTAAGCGACTTTGCGGGGATTATCTCACTCGGATAAATCTCGCCTGTGCGGGTGTTTTTTAAATGCATCTCGTCCGCAGGGCGAATCATGCCGTTAATTGTTGTCATATCTATCACCTCACGCTATCGTCCAGTTTTTGGCGGTGATTGCCGCCGCTATTGTGACCGCTCCTGCGTCTGCGGACTCACACGATACATACAGATTTGTGTCTGCGTCCAGCTTGACATAGTTTGCGTAAATTATGCCTGTGCCGGCAGTCTTAAGCGCGGCGTTAAACGTCAGCGTTAAAGCGTCCTGTCCCGTGCGGTCTTTTAACGCATTCAGGACATTGATGCAAGACGCAACGGTCAAATTCGGCTGATCTCCGAGACTTAGCGACACATTGACCGTGTTTGCTTTTATGTCGATATCCGTTAAGCCATACTGGCTCGTGAACAAATTAGTCGCATCTGTAACCGATGTAAAGTCTAACCCAGCGATTTTTTTTAGCGTCGTACTACGCCCAGACCCCGAGCAGGAAAAAGCCTGCCGCAGACTTGTCACTTTTGAAAAGTCCCCTTTAAAAACAATCTCCGTCAAACTGCCCACCGAGCCGTTGCCGAACATCCAGCTGACATTAGTCAGTTTTGTGCTTACGGTTAGCTCAATCTTTTGAATCGGCGTTAACCTCGTGCCATAAAATGATTTGGCTAAGCTCGCTACATTTGGAATATCGGCGACGAAATCTGTGACCGTCGTAGCCGGACTGACGTTAAATGTCTCAAGCTCCGATAGCCCTGCTAGCGGGTCTCCGCCGCCTGTCGGTATTGCTTCCACTGCGTCGCCGAAGCCCTTGGCGGAGTCCCACGCTATCTGGTCTGTGCCGCCCGTTTTTGTGCGGATGCGGTTTGCCGTATATGTCATAGCGGCGTCAAGCGCGGCAGAGTCAACTACCTTGTCATATGCCATCAGTAACTACCTCCCGTCCACGTCGGCAGGGCGGCAAGAGTGTCCGCGACTATCTCCGCCTTGTCTGCCACAGTCCAGTAGTCAGTGCCTTTGACAGGTGTCTTGCCATCAGCACCCTTTTCACCCTGTGCGCCGTCTTTTCCATTTGCACCATCCGCACCTTTATCACCTTTTTCTCCACGTGACGGCTTGCCAGTATCAGTAGTGCCTAAGTACCAGTTGCCATTTGTGCCGATAATCGGCGTTATGCCGTTTGAGCCATCTTTACCGTTTGAGCCGTCCTTGCCGTCTGAGCCTTTATCGCCCTTTAAGCCAACATCCGAGCCATTGTAGCGAAGTTTGCCGTCAACCACTGATATCAGATCAAGTACTGATTTGTTGTCGTGCTCGTGCGCCTTAAACATCGCCGGAAAGACAAAATTATCTAAGATTCGCTGCAAATCCACACTTACTGTTTCTCCACTGCCTGATTGCAGATCGCAGCTAATATACTTTGCAAACATACCGGCAAGCGCATAATACATTGCGACATCAAGTCCGCTTTTAACTGTGTCAGACTCAAGCTCGACGATGTCCGGAAATTCATTTTGGACATCGTCCGACAGCGTGTAGCTGATATTCTCTGCCGTTGCTGCGCCTCCGCCCCCGCCGAGGGCTTTACCGTCAAACTGCAGATTGCCGTCATCAGATTCGGACAGCAGGTCGAGGACTGCTTTGTTGGCGTGGCTGTGCCTGGCGGCGGTGTTACGGTTGACCTCCGCTATAATCCCCGGCTGCCGCGGATCTATGTCGGCGTCACCGTCCGCTGCTTGAGAGAAGTGCAGCCTCACCATTCTTGACTTATAAATCTGTTCACTGCCGACATATCCGATAAGCGTTACGCAGCAGGATGTTGCCGTGACCGCCGACGGCAAAGGATATGAAAATGTCCCGTCCGTGGTCTGCAGGATTATCTCCGACAGACCGCCGGGCTCAAAACAAAGGCGATACACTGCCTCTGACGGCATGATAGCCGGCGGAGTAACAATAAGCTCCGTGGCGTAATGCTCTCCTATTATTCCGGCTTCACAGTCGTATCTGTTCTCGGCAAAATTAAGCCGACACTGTCTCATCTTCTTCAACAATAGTTTCACCTGCTTCCCGGTCTTTGTCGTCCTCTTCGAGCGAGGACAGCAGTTTGTTGAGTTCGTCTTTAATGCCGATGCACACCATGCGGCAATTCTCATAGGTTTTCTGTTCGGCTTCAATCTCGGCTATGCGAGATTTGATTTTTTCTACTGCTTTTGAATCTGTCATATCATCACCTCGTGATTGTTATTGTGGTGCTATTTTAATCGACTTACCCGCGCCATATCTGACATAAACACCGTCATTACCAACGATAATATAACCTGTATATTTCGAACCGGTGAGTTTTAGTGTAATTTCACCGTCAGCGTTTTGATAGATGTCACTTCTGGCGACAATAGCATTGTTCTTATCACAGACCTCTATTGCACCGGACGGTAAATTCGATGGTCCGCCAACGCCAAACGCCGCCGAATACAGATCCAATCCGCCGATAGGTCTATAATGTTTCAACCCCGCAAACTGGTTGTATCCAAGAGGATTGGTTATCAGAGTTTTTCTTATTTTGGTTGCATCCGCCTCTATTCGCATCCAATCGTATTGCCAAGCAGTCTCCATATCCGCCCACGGCTTTGCAGAGGTTACATAGTCCGTGCCATTGTTCACGGACTTACCGAAACGAAACCCGGCATTGCTACTGCCGCTAAGCGTATAATCGACCGTAGCGAATGTCGCATACCAGTTTGCTACGGTTGAACTCTGCCAGACAAGTGTGTTTGCCATACCAAAAAACTGCTGGCTGCCCTCACTCGCAGTTCCGGTGCTTTGATAAAGTTTGAGCACGCCCGAAGATAAATCCGCTTTATACCCCTCACTTTCTGCCGTAAAAGAGCCATCTTTTACCTTTATCCCCTGCGCATTTATGGTTGTAGTCGCGTTGCTCAGTTCAGACGGTGAACCGAGATTATCAAAACGGATATTTATCTCGTTGCTCAGCTGTTCGATAGTCGACGAAGTGACATAGTCACCTTCGATTTTTGTCACCTTTGACTGGATGCTGCTCGCAGTCTGCTTCAGCGTGCTTACCTCGCCGGACATCCCGTTCATGTCCTGGACAAGCGTTTGGATGCTCAGGTTCTGGTGGTCAACCTGCAGCTGCACCTTTTTGAGTGTCTGCATAACGCTGCCTGCCATCTTGTGATCGGTTTTCTTGACAGTCTGAGCCTCTGCGGACACTTTTGACTTGATGCGCGCAGTAGTTTCTATCTGCAGCACCGTAGCCGTGAAATATGTCCCATCCTTATCCTGGACGCTTATGCTGTCATTCAGGTCGAGGATATAATCGTCAATGCAGTCGGTTATCTGAAACGGCACGATTGACATGCCGAAGATCTGCGCAGCAACGGTTTTTATGCTGCTCTCGCGTGTTTTGTCGATGAAAGGATTATCGTCTATGCGCCACTGGCAAAGATTCTCCGGTGCGGTTGACGGGTATGTGATATCGTCATCGTATCCGTCATGCCCGAAGACCAGCGAGTTTATAACGCCGAACTTAGGTTCCTTCGAAACCGCCTTATACCGCGCCTTGCCTATCTGAATGCCCGTACTGACCGGCTTGCTTATGCGCAGTCCCCCGGTACGGCTTATCTGAGCTATGCATCCGCCGAGTTCGGCGGCGCGGGAGATTAACTCTCGATCCGTAACAGACGCATCTATATTCGGCGCTTCTGTCAGCTTAAAGGTCGACATCGGGAAGGTCGTTGTCTCGAGCGTAATGCCGTGACGCGTGCATATTTCCCGCACGAAAGCGCCCAATGTTGTCGGATAAGTCAGACTGCCGCCATATGCGCAGTCAAAAAGCACTGCACGGTCAGTACCTTTAAAAGATATCGACCGTGCAGTTTTGTTGTTTGTAATGTCCTCATCCTTGGCCGTGAAAAGCCCCATCGGGACCCATGTCACCGAGCCGTTTATCTCGAGTCCGCGATATACAGATACCTCTTTTCCGTTCAGATCTATGGACCCGTCGAGATTGTATATCTCAAACTCACAGTTCTTCGCCGGGAAACCGCCTATCATTTTGCTGTTGGAATGCGATATCTTCGGGTATGTCTTCAAATACTGCTGTCCGGTATAAGTCGCATTTCCGGCCACTATTTTTGACTTCGGCACACGAACCCTGGATGACGCTATGTAGTTTTTATAGCTTGTACCTGCTGCATACATATTTCGTCCTCCTTAGCTGTTCGGAACGGTCTGAACGAAGCGCAGCTCAAACGCCTCGATAACATACTCACCGTTAATCAGCGCGTGCGCCGTCACTGCATCAGAAACCGGGTACATCGTCTTGGTCAAGAACGCGCCGGCGCGAAGATCGTAAAATTTTACTGTGCATTCGGTCATAGCTCTGACTTGCAGAATTTTCCTGATCTCCGCCTCGGTCTTATCCTTTTCAAACGTCAAAATGAGCTTGTCGCGCTCCGGCAGGACCTCGCGAATCATCAAATTTTCATCTGTCGCGCCCGACCCTTCTGAGTCAGTCTGCGGATATTCCCAGCCTATTCCGTCGGCGGTGAGCGTTATGTTGCCGTTTATAAGCACTTCATATTTTTCCACGCTTTACACCTCCAGAAGAATCCTGCCCTCGGCTATCTGGGCTTCGTTGATAGTTTTGATTATCGTGCGTCCGTCGGGATAGCGGATAAGCAGTTCGAGCTGCAGCTTGACCTTTTGGGCAAAGCCGCCCGCCTTGGCGAGTGCAAGCTCAACCTGCTCGCGAATCTTAGATTCGGGCGACACTATTTCGCCCTCGCGTGTGTTATCACCGACGATGGCGAGCTGCGGATTGTTGGCTGCCACCCAACCGCCCTGCGCGAGGCGAGGCAGCTTTATAGTGGGAATCTGGCTTATGTTAAAGCCTAAAGACTTACCGCCTATGCCGGGAACCCAGTCAGGCACATTCCATTTTATCGAGTTAAATCCCCTGATAAGCTTGTTTATGCCGCTGCCGATACGGTTCACGAGGTTTTCAAACAGAGCTATTATGACATTGAGCGGAGCTTTTACGCTCGCTGCCATAGTGTCAAACGCGCCCTTGAAGATGTTTTTAATACCGCTCCACGCCTTTGACCAGTTCCCTGTAAAGACGCCCGTTATGAACTGTACAATGCCTTTCAGCACTGTAATTATCCCGTTCGCACAATCTATAAATCCCGCTATTATAGGCTCGACTATATTCATCATATTGCGGAAGCTGTTTACAAATATGGGATAAAGATAATCCTGCACCCATTTTACAATAGGTACAATAACCTTATTATGGATTTCAAGCGCATCCTGTATCAATTCTCCAACGAGGCCAGTGAGGTTATTAGCTAACGGCTTCACATGGTCAGTCCACAGTCTTGTAACTGTTCCCATTATGATATCCCAGCACGGCTTCATGTAATTATTCCAAGCATTCAGGAACAAATTCTTTGTATTTTCAATGGCTGCTCTGACATTATCAAAAATCGGGGCTCCGTATGTCTGCCAGTTGTCATATACAATGTCCCATGTATCCTGATAAACCTGTGTAAAAAACTGTAGCGCCGGCACTGCTCCCTCGCGCCAGGTCTTATCAAATATTTCTTTCACGGAGTCAAACAGCGTCTGTAAGGTTTTTACGCATTCGGTGGAAAACTGCGTGAGCACAGGCAAACCTTTTGTTACAAATTTTTGAAGCCTCGGATACACAGCAACATTCCATAGATCCCTAAAGACGGCGTTTACACTGTCATATAGACCTAAAAAGATGTCAGCCGAAGCATGACAAAAGGTTTTAAAAAAGTCCTTTAAGTCCGTTGATGCCCAATTTTTTATTGGCGATTCGAGCTTGCGCAGATCTTGCCAAACTCTTTTGACCAGAGCTTTTGTCTGCTCAATTTGTCTTTTCAGTTCTTCGCGTTCCTTTTCAAAGCCTGCCGCAAAACCGCTCCAAAAAGTCGAAAGCTTCTCTTTGAGTTCGTCAAGTCTGGAATCGACAGCAGACACTCCACTCGTTATTGCCGAGGTTGTAGGGTCAGCTGCCGTCACCCCTGAAGAGCCGCCGGTGCTCGTATCCGACGAGCTTGACTTGCTCAGCACGTTTATCTCATCGTAAGAAGCGAAGGCTTTTTTGACCTTTTTCGCGGCTTTTTCGGCAGCCGTGCCGGTGTTGTCAATAGCCTCTGCGGCCTCCGTTGCCCCCGCAGTTACGCCTCCGAGAGATGTCACATCGGGCATCTCAAGCCCGATTGAAGCCATCGCATTCTTGAGCAAACTGCAGAATTTCAAAAGCGCGTCAAGCGCGGTCTGAATTGCTGGGATAAACAGGTTCAGAATCGGGATTATCACATTGCCGATTTCCGTTTTTAGCGAGGTAAACGTTGCAGACAGTTTTGCCACCCGCCCCGCAAAGGTAGTGGCGTATTTGGCAGCGTCGCCTGTCTGCCATTTTGTCTCCTGCAGAATACCGTTGACCTCGGCTTCTATCTTCTGCTGCTGTGTGAGAGCGTTTGAGGTTGTTCCGATGGATTTGGCATAGTCATCCCACATCTTCGCCACGTTCTTGGTCACACCGGCGTTGTCCACAAGTATGGAGTTTTCATTTTTCAGACCTTCTGTCGCCGTTGATATTGCGTCACCGTAGGAATAGGAAGCCTGGCGGCCGAACGCCGCGGCATCTTTCAGTGCGGTCATTGTCTTTTCTATCTGCTCGGTGCTGTATCCGCGAGCCGCAAGGTTTTTGTATGCGGTCACGGCGTTGTTAAGCGGCACGAGGCCGTCAGAAATATAATCCTGGATAAATCTGTTTGCTTCGCTGAACGACTTCTTCTGCCCGTTCAGAATGGAACTCAGACCCATCCACGCGGACTGCGTCTCGCTCGCCACCTCAACGCACTTTTTGCCGAAAGAAACGACGGCAGCCGCAGAAAACGCAACGCCTATTGCCTTGCCGACCTTGCCCATCGCGGACGAAAACACGCTCTGAGCCTGTCCCGCGGCGCCCTTTATTTCTTTTTTGAACGCGCTTTGATTTGCCTTTATGTCAAAGAAAACAGAACCGACATTTGTGCCCAAAGGCATATTCTCACCCCCCTGCAAGATTTTTAAAGAGCTGTTGGAACTGTTCCAAGGTCATTGTGTACTGTACGCTCTCCGCTTTCGCGGCGCGGAACCGCTGCCACTTTCGGCGGATATCCTTCTCGGCATTCGTCATCTCGCGTATCTTCTTCGGGTCCTTTTCGGATCTGACCGAGATAACATAGCCGAGCGGCGTGTCGTGCATGATGCCTGTCAGCAGCTTCCTGTACTCTCTGACCGATATATCTTCTGTCAGAAGCCTAATACCATACTGCTTGGCGAATGATGCCACAATGAGCGACTCGTCAAACTGCTCGTCGTAATAGGCTTCTTCGGTTAGTTTTTTCTTTCTTTTGCTGCTTTCTTGAGGTCTTCATAGTCCTCGCCGGTTATGGCTGCCATAACATAGTAAGACAGATTCATATAGCCGGAAACGGATATGTCGCTGTTTACCAGCTCGGCAACAGCTTCCTTGCCGAGCGCAAGGGTGAGGATTTCCATGTCGGAATCGTCTCCGCCCTTTTCCTGCGCCTGCTGAATTTTGTCCCATGTGGACTTTCTGTCATCGACGAGATAGAGCTTATCGCCGATTTTAAGCTGCGGATGATTGTCACCCGAAAGAATGGCATCGCCCGTGTCGATTATTCTCATGCTGCTTTACTCCTTTAAATAAAAAATACGGACTGCCGCGAATCACGCAGCAGTCCTGAAATTATGAGCCCGTAGCCGGTGTATAGGTCGGCTTGCCGTTGCTGATAAGGTCAAACGCCAGCGGGTTGACGGCGGTTGCATCGTCACCGGCATAATCGCTCACCGAGACGACTACATCGCCGGTAAACACCGCACCGTCGGGAAATGTCACCTTGATTTTCGAATCGCAGTCGCGTCCGTTTTTGAGCGCCAGTCCTGCGATATAGTCGTTGCCGGGATCTCCTACGCTGCGCTTACCGTTCATGGACAGGGTGTACGACTTCGCGGTCGCCAGGGCTCTCTGCCAGCCGTCCTCGGTAATCGAGTGCCAGGTCTCTACGCCAGTCTCAATCGAAAGCTTCGCGTTTTCCATGTCGGCTATCGGCGCGAAGGTCGTGCCGGTTGTGCAGATCTCTATGTCGAGATCATACACGGGAAAAACTCCTGAAAAATTAGGCATGTTCTCACTCCTTTTTACTTGTCATAATAAACATCGAACTCGAAAGAGTATTCATACACGCCGTTGCCGTCGGTTCCCAAGTCGATGGGACCGTCATAGCGAGATATTATAAACGCTCTTCGTCCGTCGATTTCAAAATCCTTTTCATCGAAAAAGTCGTATATGCTCTGCGCCTTGCCTTCGGCGGAGTCCGCATTGCGCGTCCAGCGCAGCAGGACCGTAACGGGCAGCACGCCGTAGCTCCGGTTGACCTTGCCGCCCACCGTCTGCGTCTTTGCCGCACCTAAGCGGGAACGATAAAAGCAAACTGCCCTATCAACATCGCCGTCTATCTTACCGATAGAGATGTTGTCCGTCCAACTGTATGCGGTTTTGAAAAAGTCTTTCAATGCTTTCAGCGTCATCCGCCACAGCTCCTTTGCATAAATCTCGCAAAGACCCGCTTTGCGTAATCCTTCTTCCGGCCTGAAATGTACGGCTCAAACCACGCTCCTCCCGCCTCTCTGTTTTCAGCCCTGCTGAAATTGTATTCGGGGTGAAAATAGAGCCTGCGGGCATACGGTGTATCAGACACGATATAGACCTTGCCGGTCTCCGCCTCTTTGTCGTCGACAAAGGTAGAGCGGTTCTGCAGCTGTCCGGTCTTGAACGGCATCGTCTCCGACTGCTGCAGATCCGTTTTAAGCGCGTCCGCCGTTTTTGCCAGATTTCGGGCAACCGCTTTTTCGATGTTTTTTATGTTTGCGGTGTTGAACTTGACCGTGACCTTCATTTCAGCTCAAACTCCGTGTGGTTCACCGTACCGTCGGGATTCTTCGCTCGGATACCCGAATAGATTGCCATTTCGCGTTCGTGAATGGTAATCGTACCGCTCGATATTTCGCGCATCTTCGGCGCAATATCGCCCTTTACGATAACCTTGCCGACAAGCTCGGTATATTTACCGTCTTTGTCGTACAGCCGTTTTCTGCGCTCGGAATAGATGCAGGAGGCTTTTATCGGGGCGTGAGTCTTCGGCTCTCCGTCCTCACTGATATCGGGCTCGTCAAGCCGTATTTCGCAAGGAGTAACGCAAAGGAAATCCGGGAACGGCAGTTTCTTAATGCTGTTTGCCATCATGATATCCTCCCTGTAAGTCCGGTCTGCTGCAGCAGGGCATACGCCACAGGGCTCATTCCGAGTCTCTCGTAGACCTTGCCGGAATCCTTGACCGTAACGCTTATATCAAGCACGCTATAACTCTGTATACTCGAGCCGTCATATCCGTTTTCATGGATATAATCCGCCTGGTAACATGCGGCGAGCCTGATTTTTTCCTGCTGAAACTCGGTAAGATTTTCAAAGCCGCGCCCTTTGATGCGGTTGAAAGTCGCTTCGTCAATCTTTATCTCGGCTAAAGACAAAGAGGCTTCGATTTCACACGAAGCCTCCTGCGTACCGTGAAAAGATTCTAAGTAGAAATTGACGTCAGCATACATTATGCATCAACTCCGTCAGGCGATATCGATGTCGACAAACACGCTGTCGACCTTGTTATCCTTGCCGTTCGGGAAAACGAACACGTCGGAGAAAGCGCGGTTCTGATAGAGCCAGCCGTCGCCCTGAGTATGCGCGCCGGGCGCAAAGAAGTAGATGCTGTTGACCTTCGGCACGAACTTCGTGGTAAGAGGCGAAGCAATCAGAATATTGATTTTCTTTGAGCCGGCAGCATCAACCTCGTAGTAGCTCGAAGTGGACGGATTGCCGGTCGGGCTCTTGACGGCGGTATACTTATCACCGCTCTTGGTGTAATAGGTCTTGCCGGCAACAACGCTGGTATCGGCTGACGCCTTATAGGTCGTCTCTGCAGGCGCGAAGCCGCCATCCTCGCCGTCGAAATCGAAGGTGTCGTAAAACACTTCATCGTCGATGACCTCGAAGACCGGCACGCCGTCAATCTTCGTAACGCGGGTCTCGATACCGATGCCGCCCTCTGCGATCTGAGTCATTTCGATTTTCTTGGCAAGCTCGGTGCTCTGCTCGAGAAGATCCATTATCTCCGATCTGACATAGACGATAAGCGCACCCATCGCCTTGTATCTGCGAAGCTTGCCGGAGCCGAGTGCCTTTTTGATTTTGGTAAAGACATTGGCAGCGGTATAATCGCTGAGCTTTGTTTCGGTATGATAGCCGTCGAGCGTCTTTGCCTTTGTCGCAACGCGGGAGAAGAAGAGGGCGTTCGCCTCGGGCACTTCCTGAGTGCGGACGAAAACCTTGGAGATGTTCTTCATCGATGCGGTCGCATTGGTCTCATCAACGTCAAGCTTGTCGACAAGAAACTCCACATCTCTGTCGTGCTTGAGGGTAAAAGGAACATCGGTCTGGACGAATGAACCCCTGTTCCAGCCACCGTTCCTGTTGTGGCTCTTATAGCCACTGGTTGACATCTGAGTGAAATGGAAGGTCTTAGCCGAAAGCCATCTCACCGAGGTCGTGATAAAGGGAGAAACGAGCGAATCCTGGGTGAGGATCTCGAGAAGCTCAGGCTCCCACTTTTCTGCATAGTTTGCCGTGTTAGGCATTTTTCAACACTCCTTTAATAGTTAAATCTGTTCCAGCTCTTCTGAGCCGTCTTCCTGGCGGGCTCTCTCTTGCTCTTGTCTTCCTGACCGTCCCCGCCTATGCTGAATCCGGGTCCCCCGTCCTCAGCCTTATCGGTCAGCTCTGTCCACGTTTTGAGCAGTTCGGTGACTGCGGCGGAAGCTTTTTCGCGGCTGAATTTGCCGTCATCGTCGAGGCAGTCCGCGCGGTCGATGAGTTTGACCGCCTTAGACACCTTGTCTGCTTTGACATGTGCCGCAAGCATCACAGCTTCCAGGACTGCGCCTTCGGCCATTGCACGAGCCTCTGCGAGTTCGGCGGCTGCTCGGGAGTTCTGCTCCGCGCCGTCCGTCTCCGGCTCTTCCTGCTTATCAAGCTGCGCCTTCTCGATAAGCTCTTTGACCTTCGCCCTGTCGGTCTTCTCGGTTATACCGAGCTCCTTCATGAGCTTGGCGACCGCCTTCTTGCTGTTTTTGACGCTGATGTTGTTTACTTCCTCATCGGTGTACTTTTTTTCGGGCTGGGTCTGCTCATTCTGCTCCTCATTGCCCTGTCCCTCCGGGGTTTCAACATTCTTGTTTTCTTCTGCCATTTTTTACACTCCTTTTCTCAGTTAAGGTCAACTGTTACCCTGTTTTACGATACAGGCAAACGATTTTTGGATATAAAAACAGCGCCTTGCAGTCAAATGCAAGACGCTGTAATTATTAAATTATCTACTACCATCTGGGCGAAAACAGAATTTCGCAAGCGGCGTTTCTTTCCGTATCAGTAAGCCCCTTTCCGCTTATAACCACTTCTTTTAGGCGATTTTCACAAATAGCCTTTCTAAACTTTTCTTTATTCTCTTCAGTGTCGTTTAAGTGAACAAAGATTCTATCACTCGCCGTCAAACGATTATATTCTGAAATGGTCATATCTTCCGGCCTATTTAATTTTGACCTCGGGTTATCTGCAACAAAGCCGATTGCTAAAACTTTTATGGTGTCTTCCGTAAAAATCTCGTGTAATAGTTTCTTTACTGTTACCATGGGAAAAGTTCACCTCTGTATCATCTTAGCGTAAATCTTTATACAACTGGTTCCGTTTTTATTATACACTTTTGAACCTAAAAATTCAAGAACCGTATTGGGTTTTGTTATAAATTCGCTTTCCGCCCAGTTGTTTGTTATCATCCCCCGAGTTCCAATCGGCATCTGAATTTCAAACTGCACCGGATAGTGTGTGAAATAATTAACTTTTTCACACATACTTATACTTGTAAAAGCCTTATCTGTAATTTCAAAGCTTCCCGTTATTATGCGTTTGTTAATTTGATCCACAATTGCCTGTGCGCTTTGCTTATCTTTTGGAACAAAAACCGGCCTTTTTCTTCCCATACCATTGTCTAACCATGTTTTCTTCACCAACCCTCTTATATCTATTCCCATGACATTTTGAAGATATTCACAATTGACCTTGCGAAAACCTA
>ERZ1026860.933-NODE-933-length-16416-cov-14.167838_pt1 | contig 16416 bp, 14 predicted proteins | sample MGYA00380160_ERZ1026860 | MGnify/ENA primary metagenome ERZ1026860 (study PRJEB33269, sample SAMEA4719796) | human gut metagenome | biome: human-associated habitat; feature: organic feature; material: feces | place: Cameroon | collected 2013-10 ... | reverse complement strand
TGTTTTGCACGATTCAACGCACGAAACGCGTGCGTTTAACTTTTCCAGTTACGGCTTCGCCCAACCTGGCTTTTCTTCCTTGAAAAAACTCGAATGTCGTTTATCTTATGCGCCGTTTCCTGACGCGGAGAGGTGTCAGAGTGGTCGATTGAGCAGCACTGGAAATGCTGTTTACCGAAAGGTAACCAGGGTTCGAATCCCTGCCTCTCCGCCATTTTTTTTGCCCTGAAACGGTCTGACAGGCAAGGCGGGGGTTCACCCCGAAGATATTCGCAGGCGTCCTGTCCGGTTTCGGGAGCTAGTCTACGAGTTGCCGGAGGAAGTATCCCGCCCCGCAGCTCCATGCGTGGCAGTCGCTGTTCATGAGGCAGTCTCCGTAGCAGGAATACATTTGGTCCGCCGGATCGTAGAGTTCCGGGAACGTATCGCCTTCACGACGCAGCATCCCTCCCCAGTATTCGTTGATGATGCGCCGGACATCCTCCCTTCTGTCCAGCGACCATCCAGCCTCAAGCACCGTGTGCCAGAGATACGGCGACCGCGGCTTCAGGATATCCTCCGTCCGGAAGATGGCGTCCCACACCCTTTCGGCGACTTCCGCCGGCGGAACCTGCGCGAGTATGAACCACACCTGGGTTGCCCCTTTTTTGGCCATTTTCGGGGTGCCCGTTTCCTGCACCTTGTCCGATTTCATTTTACGCCCCGGAATGCCTGGTGAGGAGTTCCAGCCCTTTGGTGGTGATCCGGTATTTCTGCTGTGAACTGGTCGGCTTGTCTGGAATGGTCATTTCCAACAAACCGGATTCAATCAGTGGGTTGATGTACTTTCTCTTGATGTACACACGGCTGTGCATCATAAGCACTTCGCCGATTCTAGCAAGAGTCGACGGGCTTTTGCACAGACTGAGAATCCTCATGACTTGATCACTGACTTGATCACTGACTTGATCACTGACTTGATCACTCGTTACCGTTTCCGGGCGATAGAGCACCACCCGGAAATCCTCGTCCTGATGATATTCCGGCTTCGGCAGTCCATAGGCCAGACATTTCTCGACGATATCCCCTGTCCCCGTTCCCGCCTTTTCGATGTAGCCTTTGTAATACATCGGTTCAGCGAGCAGCGGGTTTGCCGGTATGGACTTGTGGTCTTCATACAGCTTCGGAATGGTCAGCCCGAAGGGCAGCACACCTGGATTCCAGATCTCCAGACGGTCGCGGAAGAGCATGACCTGCACACTGCCATTGCTTCGGTAATCGCGGTGACAGACCGCGTTGACTATCGCCTCCTGAACCGCCTCCATCGGCAGTTCAGGATGAGTGGGAACGCTGGCGGAGTTGCCCTCGCTGCGGGTTCCGGTCCAGTTGTTCAGACGGCTCATGACGAAAGCTGTTGCCTGATCGACCAGTTCAAAGACATCCCCCTTGTAAATCTGGTATGCCGGAAGTGGCCTTTCCACCTTGTTCCCGAAAAATTGAATACACTTAACCTCCGATGTAATAAAAAATTTCTGCGGTTTTCTGCCAAAAAGCAGGATCGCGGCATTTTTAAGTCTTCTATCAACATCGAGCAAATCAAGATGGATCAAAAGCTTTTCCGGCGGCGTTTCCAAAGCCAGCGGAAAATTCCGCTTGCGGCGTGCGGCATAAATAAAATCCCGCATTTTTTCTTCGTCCAAATCCGCCATGACTGCGTTGGTGTCTTTCGAGGCATCGAACGGAAAAACCCGTATGATTTCTTTGTGTTCCAAATAGCGTATCAGCGCAGCATAAACCGCTGTCCGCAGACCATTGGCATCAGCAAAGGATTTCCGGACCACATTTTTTTCCGCCTTGGCGATCAACACTGTTTCGCGCTTGTCTCGCGGTTGTTCGGTTCTTTTTTTGATGAATATCAATCGAGTCTTGTTCAATTCGGCGGCTTTGTCGTATTCACGCTCGGTGGGGGAAATACCCCTGTCATCGACATTCCCGTATTCGTCCCCGAAAATGCCAAGATAAATATCGCACAACTCAACTTGTTTCAAATAGACCTGCTGTGCCGTGGCGGACTGTGCCGGACTATCCTCGAAGATGAATGCATCGAAGAACTTGCCGAGAAGCGCGTCCTGCCGGATATAGGAACTTAGCATTGCCCGTTCTTCGGCGAATTCCTTTTGCACACTGCTGATGAAGATTTTTATCGGTATCATTATTGCGTCCCTGGCTTACAACCCAATGCGGCAAAACCCTTTTCGAACGCGGTATGGTTCGCCTGCCGACGGGCGAGCAGCCCCACAACCCTGACTGTTGGTTTTGCCATGGCTTTCTCAAAAACGACCGCTTGGCCCCGACTGGCAAATTCGATATGGCGGCTGGGGACAAGCGAGAAAATGCTTCCTTTGAGTTCATCAATGCCAACCGAGCGATAAAACTCCTGTTCGGCATAGGGTGTGCCGTCCGTGCCCTCACTCTGCCCAGTGGAAGCTCGGAACCTTCTGGAACTCCTTCCCTTGACTGCATTTTCGGTCCACTGGTGCAGATCCATGAAGGGGACATCTTTTTCGCGATTGCGGAGTCTGCGCACGTGATAGTTGCCGTCTTTCCTGTCCATGTTCAGAATCTACATGGTGACACTAAAAAGACATTACCGAAAAAGGTTCGAATCCCTGCCTCTCCGCCATTTTTTTTGCCCGGAAACGGTCTGACAGGCAAGGCGGGGGGCACCCCGAAGATATTCGCAGGCGTCCTGTCCGGTTTCGGGAACTAGTCTACGAGTTGCCGGAGGAAGTATCCCGCCCCGCAGCTCCATGCGTGGCAGTCGCTGTTCATGAGGCAGTCTCCGTAGCAGGAATACATTTGGTCCGCCGGATCGTAGAGTTCCGGGAACGTATCGCCTTCACGACGCAGCATCCCTCCCCAGTATTCGTTGATGATGCGCCGGACATCCTCCCTTCTGTCCAGCGACCATCCAGCCTCAAGCACCGTGTGCCAGAGATACGGCGACCGCGGCTTCAGGATATCCTCCGTCCGGAAGATGGCGTCCCACACCCTTTCGGCGACTTCCGCCGGCGGAACCTGCGCGAGTATGAACCACACCTGGGTTGCCCAGGAGAGCTGTCCGTATGCGCCGCCAGCCCTGTAGAGACTGAGCTTTTCGTCAAAGCATCTGCGGTGGAGTTTCCTGCAGAGGCTCTCCGCTTCCGCGACCAGCTCGGGGTGGGGTTCGCCAAGTCTTTCGGCAAGCAGCGCGGTCTTTCTGAGTGAGAATGCGTAGACTCCGAGGGCGGCGGCATTTGTCACCAGGTTGGCGTCGTGGTCGATGAATACCCATACGCCCTTCGGGACATTGAGATTTCCGTCTGGGTCAACCATCTTCCTGAATATTTCGAGCTGCCTCAGCGCCACGGGAAGCATCTCCTGGCATATCTCCTCCCGCTGGTAGAGGTCGTAGTGCTCGAGAAGAGTCGGCCCCAGCAGCAGGGAGTAGGTTGGCAGGAAGCAATTTGCCAGGGCCCCCGACGGCAGGATGAAGGCCGAACCGGGAATCTCGCCATTTTCGTTGCAGACGGACGCCAGGAGGTAGATGCACCTTTCCACAAGCTGCCAGTTCCGGTAGGTGACGCCATTGACAAGCGCCTGAATACGGAGGTCCCCAAGCCAGAGGCGGCGGTCGCGCTTCGGTCCGTCCTCGAAGAAGTCCTGCATGCATTCGTGGAGAGTCCAGGCGGAACAGTGGTCGATGGCGCACTCCTTCATGGTGTAGTTGCCGCCATCCTCAAGGGGGACGTAGCGTGAGTCGTCGGCGGAGGACTGCGCCTCCGCGCGGATGCGGCGGATTCGCAGCATGTAGCCAGGCGCACCAAGCTTCACCGCCAGATACCTGAACGCGTAGCGTCTTGGAATGCGCACGACCTCCTGGAAGTCGTCGAGGACAAGCACGCCGTCCTGGAGCCAGCTCCTTGAAAGCCCTCCCTTGTATGTGGAAAAGTCGGTCGCCGCCTCGTAGGGCGTCTCGGCAAACTTGTATTCAATCCTGACAGGGGAGTCGTTGTGGGAACTCGCCTCCAACTCCAGCTCCACGGTGCCGACGATGTGGTGCCCAAAGTCGATTGTCCAGGTGTGGATGCCGCGGAAAAACACCGACAGTTCCTCCAGCCCCTCGGGAATGGGCTCCATGCGGACGCCCTGCCATACGGAGGGGTCCAGGACAGGGCGCACGGAGGCGGCCGGGGCAATCCAGGTGCGGTTGATTTCAGGGCGCAACTCGTCTGCCTTGCGCTGCCATAGCAGTTGCTTTTCGCCAAAAAACGGGGTCATGGTGGTGTTGAAGCGGAGGTGGCGGTGGGGGATTTGTGCGACATGGATACTATAACCAGTGGGGAAGGTGTGGATGACGGGGCGCCGTGGGCCGCGGGGAAGCAGCCCCTCCGCCGAAAGACATGGCTTCTTTGCCATCAAAAAAGGCGTGAAGCGTATGCGGAGGAGGGAATTGGGCATTACAGTATGTGAACATTGTGCCTAACCTGATTTTTCCCTTACGAATAGTCGTCCTATCCATCCTCCGACACTTATCATGCGCATGAACAGAGTCCTTGTTCTCCTGGTGGCGGTCATCGCCTGCACACTGTTGCTTTCCTCCTGCACCAAGAAGCCGAAGATCGACCTCAGCGGCGTCGCCAGGAATCCTTCGGCCGCCGGCACAAAGACCCCTGGCGGAGCCTCGTTCGGGGACGACGGACTCTTCGTCGCAGACCCCACCGACCTTGGAGAAATCGGCGGCGATGGCGCCCTTGACGGAGTCGGACCCTGGGACGCGACTGACAAGCCGGTCGCCGCAGGAGCGGGAAATGACTTCCTGAAGAATGCGGAGCGCTGGGAAGGAGTCGTCTACTTCGGCTACGACCAGTCCGACATCGTCGCCAGCGAGCGTGCAAAGCTTGACACCCTGGCCGCGTATCTCAACGAAAACCCCGGGCTTGGAGTGGTCATCGAGGGACACACCGACGACCGGGGCAGCGATGAATACAACCGCGCGCTCGGCGAACGCCGCGCGCTCTCCGTCCAGCAGTATCTTGGACTTCTCGGCGTCGCCGACGCCCGTATGCAGACCCTCAGCTATGGCGAGGACAAGCCTGCGGTCCAGAATGCGGTGACTGACGCTGACCACCAGCGCAACCGCCGCGCGGAATTCGTCATCGGCGACCTCTAGGCCCGGCTCATTCCAGCTGACTTCATCAGCCAATGTATTCCCTTGACGTATGTGCCGCCGTGGTTTTCCGCGGCGGCAAATTGCTATTGGCCACCCGCCCCGAGGGCCGTTCCTTCGGCGGGCTTTGGGAGTTCCCTGGAGGCAAGCGCCGTGACGGCGAAGGCCTTGACGAGTGCATCCGGCGGGAGCTTCGCGAGGAGCTCGCACTGGAGGTGGACACCCCGAGGCCCGTTGGAACGCTGCATGGCAAACGGGAGGACGGGACGCAGATTACGCTACACTTCATGCTGTGCATGGCTCCGGCTGACGCGGAGGCCGTGCCGCAGGAGGGGCAGAAGGCGCAGTGGTTCCCCCCGTCCCGGTGGGACGCACTGGAGCTGGCACCCATGGACCGCGAGTTCATCCGAAGCCGTCGCGCGGAACTCCTCGGCCTCTCCCAGGAGTCGCTCTCCCTTGACGGGACATACGGACATCTCCCCCCATGGCTGAAAACCCCATTCGAGGGCGGCGAAAGGCGAATGGAGATGAAACGGCTCCTGCGCGGCGGCGGCCTCCATACGGTCTGCGAAGGCGCAAAGTGCCCGAACAGGTGCGAATGCTGGCGGAACCGCACGGCGACATTCATGATTCTCGGTGACACGTGCACGCGGGCATGCAGATTCTGCTCCGTAAACCACGGAAAACCCTCCGCACCGGACCCAGACGAGCCCAGGCACATCGCCGAAAGCGTCGTGGAACTCGGCCTTAAATACGCCGTCGTCACATGCGTCACGCGGGACGACCTTCCCGACGGCGGCTCCGGCGCCATGGCGGATGTGGTCCGGGCAATCCGCAGTGCCAGTCCGGGCACCCTTGTGGAGGTCCTCACCAGCGACTACAATGGGGACAGGCGTTGCATCGAGTCCGTCATCCAGGCCGGCCCCGCGGTCTTCGGCCACAACATCGAGACCATCGAAAGGCTCAGTCCGCAGATTCGCTCACGCGCGACATACCGCCGCACTCTCGAGGTCCTCGCATACGCGGCGTCCCTCTCGGACGGGTCGATGGCTGTCAAGAGCGGGTTGATGCTGGGGCTTGGCGAAGAGGAGGAGGAGATCCGCCAGACCCTCAGGGACCTCCGGGGGGCGGGAGTCTCGATTGTGACGCTGGGGCAGTATCTGCAGCCGACTCCGGCGCAGGTGCCCGTCTCGCGCTTCATCCCTCCCTCGGAGTTCCTGCAGTGGCGCCGCTTTGCGGAGGAGGAGCTTGGCTTCGCACGCGCCGTCTGCGGCCCCCTTGTCCGCAGCTCATACCTGGCAGGTGAGGCATATTTCCAGGCCACGGGGACGCACGGCTGCGGCTGACACGCCCCCACCCCCCGACGATTTCCCAGTCATACAAGCAACCTTCAGCACATTCGAACAACCATGAAAATCCTTTTGACATACGAGCAGATTCAGGCGCGCATCGAGGAGATGGCGCAGGAGATCGACAAGGGATACGAAGGACAGCCATACACCGTCATGGCACTCCTCAACGGAGCATGCTACTTCGCCGTCGACCTGACACGCCACCTCAAGGGCGACTTCATCCTGGACTCCGTCCTCGTCTCAAGCTACGTGGACGACCATTCCACCGGACGCATCACCATGCGCGGAACCCCGAAGAAGCCCGTGGCGGGACGGCATGTCCTTCTGGTGGACGAGGTGCTGGACACCGCCCTCACGCTCTCCTCCATCAAGCGCTATTTCAAGGAGCAGGGCGCCATCGACGTCAAGACGGCCGTGCTCGTCCAGAAGTCCCGCCCCCTGCATCCACAGGCAAAGGATTTCAAGGCCGAGTGGGTCGGTTTCCAGATGCCCGACCGCTTCCTGATTGGATGCGGAATGGACTACAACGAACGCTTCCGCCAGCTTCCCTATATTGCCGAGATGGAGGCATCCGACCTTTCATGAGCGACCTGGCGGGGCTTGGAATCCTTGTTCTCGGCGCAGGTGTCAGCGGCTGTGCGGCCGCCCGCCTTGCCCATTCCCGTGGCGCGGAGGTGACGGTCGTTGACTCGGCGCCTCGGGAGAGACTCTCCGCGGACGCGCTTCGCCTGGAGTCCGAGGGGATTGCGTTAAGGTGCGGGGAGCTTCCCGCCTCCTGGGACGGACCAGAGGTTTCCCAGGTGGTCGTCAGCCCCGGCGTCCGTCTTGACTCTCCCCTGCACCGTCTGGCCGAGAGCACTGGCGCGGCCATCGTTGGCGAGCTTGAGTTCGGCGCATCCTTTTTGAAGTGCCCGTGCCTGGCCGTCACGGGAACAAACGGCAAGACCACCACCACCGAGCTTCTGGCCGCATGCCTTGAGGGCGCCGGATGCAGGGCGCTTGCCTCCGGCAACATCGGGCTCCCCGTCTCCCAGGTAGCCTTGGAGAACCGGCAGCTTGACTGCCTGGTGGTGGAGGTGAGCAGCTTCCAGCTTGAACACGCAGCCAGCTTCCAGCCACAGGTCGCAATCCTCCTGAATGTCACCCCCGACCACCTCGACCGCCACGGAACCCTCGAAAGGTATCGCTCGCTGAAGGCACGGCTTCTCGAACAGGTGGCTCCGGGGGGCACGGCAATCTACCACGCCGCCGTCGAGGAGTCACTGAGACTGCCCGAGACAGTCAGACGCTCGAGAATCTGGCTCGCAGGTGAAACGCCGAACATCGACGGGCGCCCCGGCGGAAAGGACTGGCGCGTCGGGGTGGACGGGCTGCGCACGGTCGCACAGGGCGAGGAAGGACTCTCCGAAGAACTCCTTATGCCGCGCTCAATGCTCACACTCCAGGGAAACCACAACCTCGCAAACGCACTGGCGGTGGTCGCCGCGATGGACGCACTCGGATTCCCGTTCGAAAAATACCGGATGCAACTCTCCAATTTCCAGAGCGGCCCGCACAGAATCCAATTTGTCGCGGCACGCAATGGAGTCAAGTTCTTTGACGACTCTAAGGCAACTGACGCGGATGCACTCGTCCAGGCACTCAGGACCCTGGGGCCAAGCGTCGGAAAAACCGTGCATCTCATAGCGGGAGGACTGGACAAGGGATGCTCCCTCGCCGAAGCCAAATCCGAAATAAGAATGTATGTTAAAGACGCTTACTTGATAGGCGACTGCAGACTTCGCCTCGCCCAGGAATGGAAGGACGAAACGGAGTGCAGAATCTTCGATTCACTCGAGGACGCAGTCGCCTCGGCCGCACAAGACGCCCTCGACGGAGAGGTGGTCCTGCTCTCGCCTGGATGCGCCAGCATGGACATGTTCAAATCCTACGAGGAACGGGGACGGAGATTCGCGGCCGCGGTGTCGGCACTTCCACCAGTAGACTGACTTTCTTGTACTTGAAGTTATAACTATCTAATCCAGAGGACGTTACAAAGACATGAACACTCTTCTCCGCGTCGGTTCCGCTGCGACCCTCTCCCTGGTCATGCTGGGGCTTGTTGGCTGCCGCAGCAGCAAGTCTAACACTTCCACCTACACCGGCCTCATGAGCGGCCGCGGGAACATCCCCCCTGCGTATGTCGAGGTGAAGCCGATTCCGCGTGTCATCGGCGGCGCTGACGCCTCGACAGGCATCTCCGTCTTCGACGAGATTGGAGGCGAGTCGGGTTTCGAGGTCGAAAGCCCCATCCTCGAGGACGAGGTCGCCCCCGCCGAGGTCGAGACCGTGGACGCGCCGAAGGACGCGGCTCCTGCCACCCCCGGCCACCGCGTTCTCCCGAAGGTCCCCAACGGGGACTCGGTGCCGGCACTTGCGACTGACAAGAGCGGAGTCAGGGTCTATGTCGTCCGTGGCGGCGACACCCTCTCCAGGATTGCCGCCGCACATGGGGTCAAGACCACCGACATGATGGCCGCCAATCCCACTCTCAAGAGCGCCGACAAGATCTTCGTCGGCCAGAAGCTGAACCTGCCCGCCAATGCGAAGGGCGTCAGCGGTGACGCGCCCGCCGCCGCGCAGAAGGGCGCCGCCGCCAGCGCCCCCGCGGCTGCCGCCAAGTCCGGAACCCACGAGGCCATCCCCGCCGACGGCAAATACACCGTCCGCGCCGGCGATTCGCTTTGGACAGTTGCTCGCCGCCACGGGCTCAAGAGCGATGACATCCGCCGCTGGAGCAATCTCACCTCTGACAATCTCCAGGTCGGACAGGTCCTCATCCTGAAGGGCGAACCCGCTGCTGAAAAGGCGGCTCCCGCTGTTCCGGCGACGATTCCCGCCGCGCCAGTCAGCGACGACCAGCCCGTGATTCCCGCCGATGACGTGGCGGCCCCCGCAATCGGCGAACCCGCAGTCGAGGATGTGGCCAAGAAGCCCTTCCAGCATCTTGTGATGAGCGGAGACACCCTTGAGAGCATCGCCAGCTACTACGATGACATCACGGTCGAGTCGATTCTCCAGGCAAATCCCCAGATAAAGTCGAATGCCGACCTTAAGGAGGGTATGGAGATCAACATCATCCTGAAATAGAGAGAGGAACTTTTGCATTCCGGCCCGGCGTTTCCCGACAGTGGAATGGCAGGGTCTTATAGTACGCGAGTTTTCCCGAACGGCCACACGGCCAAAACAGTAAACACATAGGAATCCCAAAGCGATGATTGTCACCACGAAGGAACTCTTCAAGCACGCCTACGGCAAGTACGCCATCGGCGCCTACAACATCAACAACCTGGAACAGTGCATGGGCCTCTTCCGCGGCAATATCGCCAGCAAGGCTCCGTTCATCATCCAGATCTCCAAGGGCGCCCGCAGCTACACCAACAAGCTGATGCTCGAGGGCATCATCCGCGCCGCAGACCAGGTCTTCCCAGAGGCCATCTTCGCCGTCCACCTGGACCACGGTGACGAGGCGACCTGCATGGACTGCATCAACTCCGGCTTCTACAGCTCCGTCATGATCGACGCATCCAGCAAGCCCTTCGAGGAAAACGTCGCCATCACCAAGCGCGTCGTGGAAGCAGCCCACGCAAAGGGACTGGTTGTCGAGGCTGAGCTCGGACAGCTGGGCGGCGTCGAGGAACACGTCTCCGTCTCCGAGGCGGATGCGAAGCTGACCGACCCCGACAACGCGAAGGAGTTTGTCGAGCGCACTGGCTGCGACAGCCTGGCCTGCGCCATCGGCACCAGCCACGGCGCCTTCAAGTTCACCGGCACCCAGGGACTCCACTTCGACGTCCTCGCTGAAATCCAGAAGCGCCTGCCTGACTTCCCGCTGGTCATGCATGGTTCCAGCTCCGTCCCGCAGGACGAGGTTCGCCGCATCAACATCGCTGGCGGAAAGCTTGCCGGCGCGAAGGGTGTCGACCCCGACCAGTTCCTGCCCGCCGCCAAGCTCGGCGTGACCAAGATCAACATCGACACTGACGGCCGCCTGGTCTGGTGCCGCGTCCACCGCGAACACTTCATCCTGGAGCCCCAGGATTTCGACCTGCGTCCCGCCGGCAAGGAGTTCATGGCCGCATACGCCGACTTCATCGCCGCCAAGAACGTGAAGCTGGGTTCCGCCGGACAGCTCGACAGCGTCCGCGAGTTCCTCGGCAAGTAATGCCGCAGGCAGGAATAGCCCCTGTCTAATCAATAAGGCCGTGGAGCTGCAACCCGCAGTTTCACGGCCTTGCTCTTTTCAGGAAAAGATGGAATTCACCACGACCACGAATCCATACCGTCTTGTCGCACTGGATATCGGCAATACGCTCATCCGTCAATTTCTCCCGGGAATGCACAGGGCGCTTGGGCTGCCAGACGACGGAGGAGGGGTCAATCTCCAAATCGAACCCTTCGGCGAAAGCTTCAGGGATTTCCTCCTGGGAAAAATCTCCGAGGAGGAGTATCTGCAGGAGTTCGAAAGACGGTTCGACGGACGATGGACGGTCCAGGAAATCCTCCGTGCCCACGAGGAGTATCTCCTGCCCTCAATCGAGGGAATGCCCGAGCTTGTCAGGGAAATGGCACAGGCAGGCACGAGGTTTGTATTCTTCTCCGATATCAATCCAATCCACTTCCGACGCTTCCGGGAACTCACACGAGGCGAATACGACTTCATTGCCGATGCAATCCGAAGCGACGAGGTCCACGCACTCAAACCCTCCGAGGAGATGTTCAACGCCTTCGAGGAAAAGTATGGACGCCCGGACCTGTATCTCGATGACAGAAGCGACCTGGTAGACGCCGCAAACAAACGGGGCTGGCACGCCGTCTGCGCCGGAAACGCCGCCCGCCTGAGAAAGGAACTATAGGGAGGCGGGCAAGGGGAAGAGGAAGCGACCTGCCTTCGCCGGGCGACACCACGCCGTGGGAGGAGGCCGAAGGGAGGCGTTTGACGACGCATCCCTTCAAGGTTGTCCCCTCGCCCATGCAGTGGCTTCAGCGGAGGCGGGTCCTCCCTTCTCCTTGCCTGCGGACTCCTAGGCGGAAAGCGCCTGGTCGAAGTCTGCGATTATATCGTCGATGTTTTCGATTCCGACGGAGAGCCTGATGAGGTCCGGGGAGACCCCTGCGGCCTTGAGCTCCTCTTCGGAGAGCTGCCTATGCGTCATGCTGGCGGGGTGCAGGACGCATGTCCTTGCGTCGGCGACATGGACCACGATTGAGGCGAGTCTCAGGTTGTTCATCACCTTTTCGCCCGCTTCCTTTCCGCCCTTGACGCCGAAGCACATTACGCCCGAGCATCCCTTGGGCAGGTACTTCTGCGCCAGCGCGTGGTCTGGACTGGACTCGAGCCCGGGGTAGTTGACCCATGCGACCTTCGGGTGCTTCTCAAGGAACCTGGCGAGTTCAAGCGCATTCTGGCTGTGCCTTTCCATGCGGAGGTGCAGTGTCTCCAGTCCGAGATTTGTCAGGAATGCGTTGAATGCCATCTGCGGATTCCCGAAGTCCCGGATCCACTGAGCCCTCATCTTGACCGAGAATGGGCACTGGGGGAAACTCTCCGTGTAGACAAGCCCGTGGTAGCTGATGTCAGGGTTGGTGAATTCGGGGAACTTGCCGTTGGACCAGTCGAAGTCGCCCTTCTCAACGATTGCGCCGCCTACGCTGGTGGCGTGGCCGTCCATGTATTTGGTGGTGGAGTGCGTGATGATGTCGGCACCCCACTCGAAGGGACGACAGAGGATTGGCGTGGGGAATGTGTTGTCGACAATGAGAGGAACCCCATTCGCATGGGCGACACGGGCGAACTTCTCAATGTCGAGGACGACTACCGAGGGATTGGTGAGGGTCTCGGCAAAGACCGCCTTCGTATTCGGACGGATTGCTGCCTGGATCTCGTCCTCGGTGGCGCCGGGCAGGACGAAGCTGAACTCGATGCCGCACTTCTTCAAGGTGTTGGTGAAGAGGCTGACGGTGCCGCCATAGAGGCTGGACGCGGCGAGAATGTGGTCGCCGGAACGGGCGAGGTTCAGAATCGCATTGGCATTCGCAGCCTGGCCGGACGAGGTGCAGACGCATGCGACGCCCCCCTCAAGTGCCGCGATCTTCTTCTCAAGGACGTCGACCGTGGGGTTGGCAAGGCGCGTGTAGAAGAAGCCAGCCGCCTTCAAGTCAAAGAGATCCGCAACGCTCTGCGCATCGTCATACTTGAAGGTCGTGCTCTGGACAATCGGGGTGATTCTGGATTCCCCGTTCTTCGGGGTGTATCCCGCCTGGACGGCGAGGGTCTCAATGTGGAATTCTCTGTTGTCGGACATGGTATTATTGATTCCTGGAGTTGAGTGGCTTACAATGTGGTTCCCGGCACTGGGGGCCAGGCCTCTCATGCTGTGCAATTAGCCTTAATTTAGATGAATCTGCTTCCCTCCTGAATGCATTTGCCCGGAGCAAGTATCATTTTTTTGACTTCGGCAACTGGAATTTCAGCCGCTTGACAGTGTGGTTCTCAACTTGTATGACTGTAATCTGTATCTGACGATAAAGGAATTTCTCGCCAGGGGACGGGATTCTGCCGGCAAGTTTCAGCACAAGCCCCGCCGCAGTCTCAAAACCGGTATTCGGGATTGTGATGCCGAGGTACTCCTCAAGGACGCCTATCTCCATCCGCCCACTGCAGAGGAATGCGTCGGGGGAGACGCGCAGGACGCGGTAGTACTCCGCCTCGCGCTCGTCATTCAGGTTGCCGACAATCTGCTCCACAAGGTCTTCGACGGTCACCATGCCGGTCATGCCGCCATACTCGTCGACGACAATCGCCATCGTGAGGGACGAACGGCGCAACTCCTCGAGGGTTGCGTTGACGGGCTGGGATTCAGGCACGTAGAGAAGCTTCTTCGTGACAAAGGGCTTGAGGGGACGCCTCAGGAACTGCTCCTCGGAATCCCCCTCGGAGAGGTGCGCCAGCAAATCCCGGCAGTTCACTACGCCAACGATGCAGTCCACCCGCTCGTGGTAGATTGGCAGATGCTGGAATCCGGAGTCGGCGGACTCCCGGAGGGCATCGCCGACCTCCGCTGTGTCGGGCAATGACCTGATTTCGATGAGTGGAACCATCGAGGTCTCGACGGGGCACTTGTCCAGCTCAAGAAGCGACTGCATCATCTCGCCGGCCTCCTTGTTGACCAATCCCTGCTCGGCGGCAATCTCGGCAATCACCTTCATATCCTCGCGTGTGACGCGCGCCCCCGCGCTCAACTCGTCGTGTCCCTTCGGCTGCGGAGAAAGAAGCCGCGCAATCCAGCTGGTCGCCACGACGGCGGGCTTGAGGAGGATTTCGGAGAGGCGCAGCGGGCGCGCCAGCAACAACGCCATTCCGGTTGATTTATTGCGCCCCAGGGCCTTGGGGATCACCTCGCCGCAAATGAGGATGATTGGAGTCAGAATCAGGGAGTTGATCCATTCATGCCAGCTGGGATTCGACCTAAGGACGGCGATTCGGTCAATGAGGAGCGTGGTCAGGAGAATGCTCCCGATAGTCGTGAGGCAGACATTGACGATGTTGTTGCCGACAAGGGTGATGCCGAGGAGCCTGTCTCCGTTCTGGAGGAACTGGCTTGTCAGCCGTGCCCGTCCATCCCCCTTGTTTGCGAGTTCATGGATCCAGGTGCGGTTTGCGCTTGTCAACGCCGTCTCCGAACCGCTGAAGAATGCGGAGAGTCCGAGCAGCATCAGGAATAGAATGAGAAGAATAGCCGTGGTCATGGTCTTACTCCTCCTCCTTTCCTTCGGGTTGCAGTTTGTTTATCAGGACTGCGGAGGCGAGGCGTCCGGCCGTGCGGACCACCTGGAATCTGTATCCCTGCTCCTCGAAGGAGTCTCCGGGGGCGGGGATGCGGCCCAGCATCTCCATCACAAATCCGGCAAGGGTCTCCGCCTCCACGTCGAACTCGCACTCCAGTTCGTCCTCGACCATTCGCAGCCGCGCCCGTCCGTCCGCCAGGTAGCCTCCATTGTGTTTCAGGAGGCGGTTGAAATCGCGTCCGCTGAAGGCATACCGCCCGACAATCTCCTCCAAAATCATCGAACGGGTGACCATGCCCTGGGTGCCGCCGTATTCCGAGACGACAATGCAGACCCGCAGTGCACGGGAGCGCATGGTCTGGAGAAGCTTCTCGATGTTGGCGGTGCCTGGAACAAATTCGATGGGGGAGACGGGCAGTTCCACGCCGTCCTTCGTCTTCTCGCCCTCGAAGGCCTTTCTGAAGGAGGATAGGGGGCGTGCGCCCAGCGGGGTGTTGCGGAATCTGAGAATCCTGTCGAAACTCAAGACGCACCATACGTCGTCGAGGTTCTCATGGAAGACGGGCAGGGCGCTGAAGTCGCTCTTCCTTGCAATCCTGAAGGCCTCGTCGAGCGTCGTGGTGTCCTCGATGCCGACAATCTGCATTCTTGGAAGCATGATTTCCCGTGCCTGGATTGTTCCGAACCTCAGGATTCTTTCGAGGAGGTCGTGTTCACGGCTGGTTGCCGCGCCTGTGGACTCCGCGCTGTCGAAGGTGGCCAGCAGCTCACCGTTTGTCAACGCCTCCCATGACGCCCCCTTGGAGTAGAATCCCAGCAACTTCAGCACGGCGATGGAAATTCCGTTGAGCACCCACAGAATAGGTGCAAGGGGATAGGAGAGGAACAACAGTATTGGCGCCGCGAAGAGTGCAACGGAAAGGTTGTGGCGCAGCCCGCGTATCTTTGGGATAAGCTCGCCGCCAAGTATCAGAATCGGCGCAACTACCGCTATGGATAGAACCGATGAAACCAGCGTCGAGGCGACCAGGCGGGACATCAGGGTCGCCGTCAGGACTGTCAAAAGGGTGTTGACGAAGAGGTTGCCTAGCAACACGGTCCCGAGCATGCGCTGGGAGTCCTTGAGAAGACGATGCACAATGCGCTCACGCCCGCTGCCATTCTGAAGACGACGCACCTGGGCTTTGCTCAAGGACAGAAATGCCGTCTCAGACGCCGAAAAAAAGGCGGATATCATCAGCAGGATGAGTATCGAAAGGATGATGGGAATGTATGACAATGTGATGAAGATTGGAAAATGCTTTTTCAGAGATTAGGGATGGGGGAAGAGAAAGCAGTGCGTGGCTGGCGCACTTGGGCGCGCTTGTAAGGTAGGGAGAAGGGATGAGGGAAGAGAAAGCAGTGCGTGGCTGGCGCGCTTGTGCGCGCCTGTTAAGGTAGGGATTAGGGAAGAGGGAGGAGAAAGCAGTGCGTGGCTGGCGCGCTTGGCGCGCCTGTAAGGTAGGGATTAGGGATGAGGGAAGAGAAAGCAGTGCGTGGCTGGCGCGCTTGGGCGCGCCTGTAAGGTAGGGAGAAGGGATGAGGGAAGAGAAAGCAGTGCGTGGCAGGCGCGCTTGGGCGCGCTTGTAAGGTAGGGATTGGGGATGAGGGAAGAGAAAGCAGTGCGTGGCTGGCGCGCTTGGGCGCGCCTGTAAGGTAGGGAGAAGGGATGAGGGAAGAGAAAGCAGTGCGTGGCAGGCGCGCTTGGGCGCGCTTGTAAGGTAGGGATTGGGGATGAGGGAAGAGAAAGCAGTGCGTGGCTGGCGCGCTTGGGCGCGCTCAACGGACGCCCACTGCACAGTGTCCACGCACTACCCTCTTCTCTCTTCTCCCTACTCTCTACTTTTGGACGCCCACTGCACAGTGTCCACGCACTACCCTCTTCTCCCTTCTCCCTCCTCCCTACTTTTGGACGCCCACTGCACAGTGTCCACGCACTACCCTCTTCTCCCTTCTCCCTCCTCCCTACTTGTTGGACGCCCACTGCACAGTGTCCACGCACTACCCTCT
>ERZ1026860.931-NODE-931-length-16439-cov-14.236694_pt1 | contig 16439 bp, 9 predicted proteins | sample MGYA00380160_ERZ1026860 | MGnify/ENA primary metagenome ERZ1026860 (study PRJEB33269, sample SAMEA4719796) | human gut metagenome | biome: human-associated habitat; feature: organic feature; material: feces | place: Cameroon | collected 2013-10 ... | reverse complement strand
CAAGCAAGCAAGCAAGCAAGCAAGCAAGCAAGCAAGCAAGCAAGCAAGCTTGGCGTTATGTAGCGTAAGCGCTTCACTGAATAAAACTTTTTTCGTAAGCTCCGTATGTCCGGCATTCGTCGGTCGTGCGGAGTTTTTTTGTATTAGCGAACTCGTATAAAAAAGCAAATGACAGACATTAATTCTATGTTCGAAAATACCTTATTACGAGTAATTAGCAAGTGCCATTGTTTTCATATCAAAAAAACCTTAAAAAGATATGACAAAGAAAGGTTATAAAATAAGAAACAATTTCTTTTGCTTACGCATAATAACATCTCCTGATAAAAGTGCATTGAATGTCAAACAAATGGAACGATTGGTATAAAATGGACATAGAAAAAAAGTCAAATCTTGTGCTGAACATCATCTCCTGCGTGTGGATTGCTCTGGACAGTAGCAAGCGCAGTAGCAACCGAATTGAATTCAATGGCCCTCTAATTTGAAAACCGATCACATAATTGTGTTCGTGAAGAAAACAAAACATCAACATGGAGTAAGCAAATGGGTGTAGCATCACTAGTCATCGGAATCATCTCAATCGTCCTAAGTTTCATCCCGTGCGTCAACTGGTTTGCCCTTGTCCCGTCCATCGTGGGAATCATCCTCGGCGCGGTTGGCCTTTCAAAGGCGAAGAAAGCAAACGAGCCGACAGGATGTGCAACTGCAGGTCTTGTGCTGAACATCATCTCCTGCGTGTGGATTGTCGTCTGGGGCGCATTGCTCGGCGCAGCGGCAGGCGCAGTAGCAACCGAATTGAATTCAATGGCCCTCTAATTTGAAAACCGATCACATAATTGTGTTCGTGAAGAAAACAAAACATCAACATGGAGTAAGCAAATGGGTGTAGCATCACTAGTCATCGGAATCATCTCAATCGTCCTAAGTTTCATCCCGTGCGTCAACTGGTTTGCCCTTGTCCCGTCCATCGTGGGAATCATCCTCGGCGCGGTTGGCCTTTCAAAGGCGAAGAAAGCAAACGAGCCGACAGGATGTGCAACTGCAGGTCTTGTGCTGAACATCATCTCCTGCGTGTGGATTGTCGTCTGGGGGGCATTGCTCGGCGCAGCGATTGCTGCAGCATAGACTTCAATGGGTCTCTAATCTAAACAACAATGAGTTGTCTTGATGATATATACCTTTTAATATCATCAAGACAACGAGCAATCATGAAGTTGCCGAAGCAAGTAATAGTAGCGTATTCATGGATTAATTATACATTACTTGGCATACACCTCTACGCAATTGTATATTTCTTGGGGTGTATGTATATTTCTTTTATGCAAAGGATACCGTGTCCTTATTATGCGATTACAGGGCGAAATTGTATTTTGTGTGGATATACAAGAATGACTATTGAATGGTTGAGAGAAGGAAAAGGAATTAACTTTGCTCTTTCTTTTTTTATTATTTGTTTTGGCACACAAACCCTACTACGCACAATAAATGTATTTATCGGACGAACTAGAAGACCTTATTATATAATATTTGACTTAGGTTTATATGGGTTCATGTGGAGCATAAGCATTGCCTTGTTTTATATGGCTCAAAAAATAAACATACTGGCAACTTGACAAACATAAGAATACTAATTCGTAAATACTGATTAAGGTGTCGTTTTTCAGTCAAGCGCAGGCTTGGCCTGGCGAGTTGCTGGCATCACAGACCATCTGCTTCGCGCCGTGGCCTACCCAATGTGCATTCCATTGATGTTGCCATGTCAGCTCTGGCATCGTCGGAAAACTCGATAATATGTCACCTTCCTGTGCGTTCCGAAACTCCAGAAAAATAAAGCGTAAAACCGCACCCAGGATCCCAAACAGGATGGCAATGAACATCGATAGTGCCCAGCTTGTCTCTGCCAGCCTGGTAACAAGCACCGCAGGTGCGCGGGTTCCGCTGATGAACCAATCGACCTCGATGCGGTCGGTCTCACCCCTGACCTCCCTCTGCCATGAGTCCTTTGTCCGGCTTAGTGGCTCATTTCGGTTCCCGGCCACACATCATGATACTGCGCGCCTTGCAGAAGTCGCGGTATTCCCTGGTGCGGTTAGCTCCTGTCGGCCAATGCGCGCAGGGTAAAATGCTCAAAGCGGGCACGGTAGCGTTTGACGGTTTCCTTGATCATCCAGCACTCGATGTATGATTCGAGCAAATCTTCTTCTAGCCTGGCATACTTTTTTCCGCCACGTGACACCCATATTATTCTTGTGGCAGAACGGGCTCATACCCCCTCGGAAAGCATCCTCCGGGGATTATTTCGTTTCATGCCGTGGGTTTTCGGCAGTGCCTGATTGGGGCCACTCAACCCACGGCTAATATCCTGCCACCGCTGCGCATTTCGCCTCCGATTCTTGAGTGCCTACCCTCCTCTTGAGGGCCATGATGCTACAGGAAGAACGGCAGATCGTCCTGGTGGAACTTTCGTGGAGATTCCGGCTTCGGAGATTCCGGCTTCGGAGATTCCGACTTCGGGGATTCCGACTTCGGGGATTCAGGCTTCGGGGATTCAGGCTTCGGGGATTCAGGCTTCGGGGGTCTGGTCTTTGTGGCTGCCTTTTTGGGGGACGAGGCCTTCTTATCCGGTTTTGGCGGCGGAGTCTGCGGTTGCTCCGTCGAGGTGGCTGTAACCACCTCCCTGGGTGGCTCCGTCACTTCGATATGCTCGATAGGCGCGGGAGCGACAGGTTCCGCCGCGGGGGTCGGTTCCGGCTGTGGCGTCTCCTGCCGGCCTGTGTCATTCATGTCGTCCTGTGGCGTCTCCTCCTCCGCATCGGGTGATTCGGGTGGTGGCTGCGGCTTGTCGGTTCCCCTGTTGACGACATTGATTTTCACGACGGGGTAGTGTGTCAGCTTGAATCCCCTCGCCTCCCGTCCGCGCAGCGGCAATGATTCGAAATCCACCTTGATATCATTGTATGCGCGGCGTCGATTTGCGGCGAGTTCCAGCGAGAGGACCACACCCGAATTAGTGTAGAGCGCTTCGATGACGCATCCCTCCGGCACGATGTGGTATTCCTTCGAGAGGATGTACTGTCCAATCTGGAAGCGTTTGGCGAACCATGTCCCCTCCTTCTTGTTTCGATAGAGGATTGAGAAGACCTGGTCCTTGTCGTAGACGAAGAGGTATTTTGCCTGTCCGACGTATGTCTTGCTTTCAATCGGGATGATCTGGCAGGTGCCGTCAGTGCGTAGCAGCATCAGCCTGTCGAACTCCGTGCAGACGAGCGGCTCCGCGTCCTTGCTGGAGGACTTGACGCCTGTTCCGACAAAGTAGTTCACCTTGTCGTGGTACACCTTCACGTTGCGTCGTGCGATCTCCTTTCTGTCCACATCGTCGATTCCCGTGATTTCGGTGCGTCTTGGATAGAGGCTTCCGTACCTGTCCAGGAGTCCCTGGACATACGAGATTGCGTACTCCACCTGGTGTGCGAGATTGTACTCAGTCGTCTCGCGTCTTTTCGCCACCGCATCCACGTCCTCCTGGTTCTTATTGAGGTCGAAGAGTGAAATCCTCCGGATTGGGATTTGGAGGAGTCGTGTGACATCCTCGTCGGAGACATCCCGCTGGAGCATATCCCTGAAGGGTTCCAGTCCTGTGCGGACGGTCTCCTGAATCTTCGGAAGGCTCGTGCACTTTTCGATGCGCTTGTAGATTCTGTTCTCGATGAAGATTCGTTCCAGGGAGAGACGTTGCAGCGCCTCCTTCTCCTCGGCAAGCTCCAGCTCCAGCTCCGCCTTGAAAATCTCCTGCAGCCGCTGGACATTGCGGCGCAGCACCTGTGTGACAGTCATCTCGACGGGGCGGTTGTCCTGGATGACGAGCAGGCTTGAATGGAGGACCTTCTGGCAGTCCGTGTATGCGTAGAGTTCCTGGATTGTCTCCTCCGCGTAGATTCCGCGCTGGAGGGTGATTTCGATATTGACCTCTTCGGCGGTGTAGTCGTTGATGGCGGCGATCTTCAGCTTGCCGGCCTTGCACGCCTTCTCGATGGACTCGATGAGGGAGTCCGTCGTGGACCCCGCCGGGATTTCCCGGATGACCACCTTCTTATCGCCGTCGGCCTCTATCTTCGCCCTCACGCGTATATCCCCGAGGCCGTCCGCGTACCCTGACACATCCATGAGTCCGCCCGTCGGGAAATCAGGATAGACATGGAAAGGCTCGTCCTTGAGGATTGCGATTTCCGCCTTCAGCAGTTCATTGAAGTTATGCGGGAAGACATGCGTCACCATGCCTGGCACGATTCCGTCGGTGCCCATCATCAGCAACGCGGGCACCTTTGCGGGAAGCACCACTGGCTCCTTGTTGCGGCCGTCGTATGAGTCCACATACTCCGTGACGGCGGGATTGAAAAGCACCTCCTTCCCGAACTTGCTGAGGCGGCACTCGATGTAACGGCCGGCGGCCGCGGGGTCGCCTGTAAGGATATTTCCGAAATTTCCCTGGCGGTCGATGAAATAGTCCTTGTTCGCCAACACCACCAGCGCATCGTAGATGGACGCGTCACCGTGTGGATGGTACTTCATCGCATCCCCGACGACTCCGCTGACCTTGTGCATGCGGCCGTCGTCAAGGGTATGGAGCGTATGCAGAATGCGGCGCTGGACGGGCTTGAGACCGTCGTCCACGTCGGGAATCGCGCGTTCCTTCACGACATAGGACGTGTAGACCATGAAGTTGTACTCCATGAGCTCCCTGAGCGCATCCGCATCAGAGGGCTCCTCTGGAGGCACAACATCGACCCCGTCCTCCGAATCGGAGACGGGCTCCATGAGGTCATCGGTCTCGGAGGAGAGTTCCTTCTCCTCGTCGCCGTCAACAATCCTGTCTTCAGTGTCGTCTGACATTAGTGGTGTGAGAAGACGCGTTCAGGCGCGTGGAAGAGTGCCACGCCGAGTTCATTGGCGCGCTTGATGACCTCGGCGTCCTTGATGGAACCCGCCGGGGCGATGATTGCGGTGACGCCTGCCTTTGCGGCGACCTCGACTGCATCGTAGAACGGGAAGAAGCCGTCGGAGGCCATCACGGAGTCCTGGATGGTCTCGCGGCCTGCGTACTTGTGGAACTTGTCGATGGCCTTCTCGACTGCGCCGACGCGGTCCTGCTCGCCGGTTCCGACGCAGAGTGTGCCGCCATTCTTGACGATGACGACGCCGTTGGAGCGCACGGAGATGTTGATATACCACGCGGCAAGGAGGTCGTCCTTCTGGGAGTCGGTGGCGGCGACCGTGCTCTCGACATGCCCCAGCGTCTTGCTGTCGGCGGCGGCGGGTTTGAGGTCTTCCACGGAGCGCATGTTGGTCAGCAGCGGGTCCGCCACGACGACCGTCCCGTCGGCCAGCACCTTCATCGTGCGGTATCCGACCGTGTCGTCGCCTACGAATTTCGGCAGCTTGTCAATGTCCCCGCACTGGAGGATGCGGATCTGCTTGTTGAGGGTGACCTCGGGATTGCAGAAGAATTCGATTGCCTCGTCGGTGTATCCCGGGGCGACCACGCATTCCACGAATGTGCTCATGATTTCGGCGGCGGTATCCTTGTCCACATTGCGGTTGAATGCGATGACCGAGCCGAAGGCCGCCCTCGGGTCGCAGTCGCGGGCCTTCACATAGACCTCCTTGAGAGTCTCGTCACCGACTGCGACGGCGGCGCCGCAGGGATTCACATGCTTCATGCAGGCGCATGCGGGGCGGTCGAAGTACTTGACGATGTTCAGCGAGTAGCTGATGTCCTCGAGATTTGTCTGGGAGAGTCCGCTCTTGCCGGTCTTGAGCACCTTCATGTCTCCAATCACGGTGTCGACCGCATTCGCCGGCTTGTAGTATGCCGCGCTCTGGTGGGGATTTGTTCCGTAGCGCAGATCATCGACCTTCACGTATGGAATGCCGAGGAAGTCCGTGGATTCGGGGAAGTCGCCCTTGTTCTGGGTGAGATAGCTCTTGCGGTTGATTGAAGCGTCAGACATGGTCGTGAAATTGGCGGAGTTGTTGTTTTGCGTGGATTGACTTGGGAAGATGCCTTTGGGTTCAGCCGATGTGCCGGGGCGAGGGGTCCGCATTGTCGAATTGAAGGCTTGCCAGGCGGTTGTAGATGCCGCCCTGGGCGCGAAGCTCGCTGTCGGTGCCCCGTTCCACGACGCGCCCATCCTCCATCACGAGGATGCAGTCGGCGTCCCTGACCGTTGAGAGGCGGTGTGCGATTGCGAGGACCGTCCTGTCCTTCATGACATTGTTGAGTGCGTCCTGGACAAGCTTTTCGGTGACCGTGTCCAATGCGCTTGTCGCCTCGTCCAGGATGAGGATTGGAGGATTGCGCAGGATTGCCCGTGCGATTGCGATCCGCTGTTTCTGTCCTCCGGAGAGCAGGTCTCCCCGTTCACCGACCTTGCGTGCGAATCCCTCCGGGTTCTCCTCGATGAACTCGAGGGCATTCGCCTGGCGCGCGGCCTCCACAACCTCCTCGTGGGTCGCGTCCGGACGGCCGTAGCGAATGTTCTCCTCGATGGAGGTATTGAAGAGGAAGGTATCCTGGGAGACGATTCCGACGAGATTCCTGAAGTCCGTCACGTCCAGCTCCCGCAGGTCCACCCCGTCGATGGTGACACGGCCAGCGGTCGGGTCGTAGAACCTTGCCAGCAGATATGCGAGGGTGGACTTTCCGCTGCCCGTCTGTCCCACGAGCGCCACCATCTCGCCCTTGCGTATCGTGAAGTCGATCCCCTGCAAAATCTCCATACCGTCACTGGTATAGCGGAAGGAGACGGAGTCGAACCTGATCTCCTTGTCGAAGCTTGAAATCCTGCGGGGATTGTCGGGGACTGGCAGGGAGCTGTCCAAATCCAGCACCTCGAAGAACCTCTCGGCGGCTGCGGCGCCCTTCTGAAGCCCCGCATTCACCTTGACGATGTCCTTGATTGGCTTGTACATGCTCTGGGCGGCAAAGGCCATGCCGCTCAGGACGCCGATTGTAAGGCCGTTCAGATAGCACATCCAGACGAAGATTCCGACCATTATCATCGCCGCAATCTGAAGCATCGGGTGGACGGCCACGTCCGCGCGGATTGCCCGGCAGAGCGACTTGAAGTACTTTTCGTTCACCTGGTTGAAGGACTCCTTCTCACGCTCCTCCTGCCTGAAGGCCCGAATGACGCGTATGCCGGAGTAGCTCTCCTGCATCTTGTCGGTCACGGCGGCGACGCCCTCCAGGACGCGGTGCTGGTAGCGCTTGATGAGGCGGCACACCCAGTAGAGCGGGAACATCACGAAGCCCATCAGGAGAACCATCACGGCAAAGGACCAGGAAAGACGGGCCTCGATAACGGCGCCCACAAGGAAAAAACCAGCCGCGAGAATCTGTATGGGGGCGACAACCAAATCCGGGAAATTGCCGGAGATGACGGACTCGACCGCGTTGATGTCGTTGGTGCAACGGCTGATAAGGCTGCCGACACCCACGTCCTCGCGGGAATAGAAGGACTGGGACTGGTCGAGAAGATGGTTGTAGAGGGACCTGCGCATGTCCGTGACAACACGGGCGCCAAGCCACTTGAGACAGTAGCGGTTGCCGAGAATCGCCAACGCCTGGATGATGAAGAAGGCAACCAGCCCGACCAGGAGCAGTATAACCATACTGCGCGTGAAATGGACGCCGTCCCCCTTGTCAACCTCGGGCAACCCGAACTTCCGAAGCCAGGTGTTCGCCTGGTCGACATACTTCTGGATTTTGGAGGACTGCTTGTCGCCCCTGGCGGGTGGAGGGAGTCCCTGGTTAGACGTAACTTCCTCTGTATCAACAAGTTGTGTGGATGCATCAACAACAGCCGCCTCCACGGGGGGCGTCTCCCCCGGGCGGGTTTCCACGACCTCCGCCGCCTTTGGCCCCTTCGCCACGCGCCCACTTTCGAATCCGCTGGCGACCATTCCCACCTGCTTGCAGAGCGTCAGCAGCGCGCCGCCCTCCACCAATGCGAAGAAAACGCCGATGGTCAGGTATATCCAGTGCCTGATGGCATACTGCCGCATGAGCCGCACGTAGATGCCAAGCAGGCTTCCACGCGGCTTCTGGGGCAGCGTGGGAGTCCCTTTGCGGTGTTTTCTACGTTTCTTGCCCATCGTCTACGGCCCGTGCGCAAGCCTATTCTCCGAGGAGTTCCTTGACAGTTGCGGCGACCTCCTCCTTCTGCGCGGTCGTCAATTCGGGGAAGATTGGCAGCGCCAGGGTTTCGGCCGCCGCCCTTTCGCTCTCCGGGAAGTCGCCCCTCTTGTATCCAAGGGATTCGAAGCATTCCTGGAGATGAAGCGGAATCGGATAGTAGACCGCGCTTCCGATGCCTCTGGACTTGAGCCCGTTCCAGACGGCGTCACGGCGGCCGCCGGATATCCGGATGACATACTGGTTGAAGACATGGCGCGTGGCATACCCGGCCACCTGGGGGACTGTGATGCCCTCGACCCCTGCGAAGAGTTCGTTGTAGTCGGCGGCGTTCTTCTGCCTGGCCGCCGTCCATGAGTCAAGGTGCGGAAGCTTCACGAGAAGCACCGCCGCCTGAAGCGCATCCAGGCGGAAGTTGCTGCCAATCAGGTGATGGTGGTATTGCGGAGCCATGCCGTGGTTGCGCAGAATCCCGAGGGTCTTCGCCTTGGCCTCGTCAGTGCAGACCACCATGCCGCCGTCGCCAAAGCACCCCAGGTTCTTGCTTGGGAAGAAGGAAAGCGCGCCATAGTCGCCAATCGACGCCACGCGGCGACCCTTGTACTCGGCGCCGATTGCCTGGCATGCATCCTCGATGACGACAAGCCCGTGGCGCCGCGCAATCTCCATCAGGGGATCCATGTCGGCGCTCTGCCCGTAGAGGTGCACGGGGATGATCGCCTTCGTCCTGGGGGTGATCTTCTCCTCAATCCTGGTGACGTCGATGTTGTAGGTCGCAGGGTCGATGTCGACAAAGACAGGCGTGGCGCCATACCGGCAGACCGCCCCGGCCGTCGCGAAGAAGGTATACGGGGTCGTGATGACCTCGTCTCCCGGAGCGATCTTTTCGGCCATCAGGGCAATCTGGAGCGCGTCGGACCCTGAGGAAACACCGCACCCGAAACCGCCGCCGCAATACTTTGCTATTTCCTGTTCAAGCCTCTCCACATTCGGTCCGAGGATGAACTGCTGGCTTGCACAAAGTTCGTGAAGGCACGGAATCAACTCAGACTCAATCGAGGAGTACTGCAACTTCAAATCCAAAAGCGGAATCATCGTTCTGATTTGCGTTGAAAGTGGGTTGGACGAAACGGACTCAGTGTTCCGCGGGAGGGAACGCGGCCGGCCTCACATCGTGGATGCGAAGCTGCGGGACCTCGCAGTCGTTGAATCGGTTGATGTGCGGGGAATAGACGATGTCCCACGGGGGCGGGGGAAAGTCGTCGGGCATCCTTGAGAAGGCGATGAACTGCATCCTGCCGCCCTGGGAGTCCCTGAGGACGCCACGTGTGTGGGTGCGCCCCGCCGGGAAACGGCGCTCGGGAGTGACGTTGCGGGTGATGAAGATCGGCTCTGTGTTGCCGTGGCCAAAGGGCTCCAGCTCGCGAAGCTCCTGGAAGAAGACGTCGTCCATCTCGGAGAAGGCGACCTCGCCGCAAATCGAAAGGGTCGGCTGCATCGACTCGATGCTCAGGACCCTCTGGACCGCCGCGTCAAATTCATCGCAGAATCTCTCGAGATTCTCCTCCTCGAGGGAAAGCCCGGCCGCCATGGCGTGGCCGCCAAAGCGTATTAGGGTGTCCTTGCATTCGTCAAGCACCTGGACAAGGTTGAGGGTTCTCAGCGAGCGGGCGCTGCCGGTGAACTGGCCGGAGGGGTCCCGGGTGAGAACCACGCTGGGACGATGATAGCGGCGGGTCAGACGGCTTGCGACGATTCCGACCACGCCCTGGTGCCAGGAGTCGCTCCAGACGACGATTGAGCGCGCCACGTCCAATCCGCGGGGAGTCTCGACACGGTAGCGTTCCGCAATCTGCTCCTCCGCCTCGGTGACGACCTGCTCCTCTATCGTCTGGCGTTCACGGTTCCACTGGTCCAGAATGACCGCAAGCTCCTTCGCGTGCTCCACATCCCGCGCCTCCAGCAACTTGAGTGAATCGGTGGGATCCCCCATGCGGCCGGCCGCATTGATTCTCGGGGCAAGGCGGTATGTGATGTCGCTTGTCGCAAGGACGTCGCCCACATTCGCGATGTCGCAGAGTTCGTGGACTCCCGGGCGTGTCTGCATTGAAAGCACCTCGAGCCCCTGCCGGACCAGGATGCGGTTTTCGTTGAGCAGCGGCACGATGTCCGCCACGGTTCCCAGCGCCACCAGGTCAAGCACGGCATGGAGGTCCGTCTCCTCGCCGCCAATCTGGTTCTCGATGCCGTATTTCAGGAAGGCGGACGCCACCTTGTAGGCGACTCCGACCCCCGCCAGATCCTCTGTTTCGGGGGGGGCGCCGGGCAGTTTCGGGTCGACGACCACCATCCACTCCTCGGAGCTGGTGTTTGCGGGAAGCCCCAGACCCACGGAGCCCACGCCGGAAAGCCCGTCGTGCAACGGGGTCGGCCCCGGGGTGTGGTGGTCGGTGATGATAAGGTCGAGGTTGATTGCACGCGCCGCGTCAACGGCGTCATAGCTGGTGATGCCGCAGTCTACGGTCACCAGTAGGTCGCAGTGCCCCTTCGCGTTCTTGTTGATGGAGTCCGCAGTCAAGCCATACCCGTCGTCAATCCTGTGGGGAAGATAGCAGCTGACAATCGCGCCGTTTTCCCGCAGGACCCACGCTAGCAGCGCGGTGGCGGTGATTCCGTCGGTGTCGTAGTCGCCATGGATCATAATCCTCTGGCTCTTCTGGATGGCCTCCCAGAGGCGCTTCGCGGCGGCCTTCGTCCCCGGAAGCAAATACGGGTCGCCCAGATTCTCCATATCCGGATGGAGGAAGCTCTGGACTGTCTCCGGAGTGACGCCCCGGGCGGCAAGCACAAGCCCAATGGGACGGGAAACGGACGCCTCGTCCATAAGCTTGCTCACCATCTCCTGGTCAGGCTTGTAAAACTCCCAAACTCGATTTTCCTGTTCGTGCGGTCGTGTGTTTGATTCCATTGTCTTTCTATTCCTATATTAAAGCATTCAGGACTACTATACGCCCGATTTGGCGGAATTCAAGGTGAAAGCCCATCCCCGCCCCCGCGAAAAACCGCGCCGTGCCGCCATTGGGCGCCTGGGTTCCCTGGCGGCGACAGGGGGGATTCGGCGGCTCTTCCACCGCGACATTGGCCGTCTCCTGCACGGTGCGTATCCATAAAGGCATTATACTAACCGACTTGTCCGCAAAAATTGACGCGGAGGAATTCCAAAGCAAAGAAGCATAGCCATGCCAATCACTGAAATACTCGAGCAGAACGCCCTGAAATACGGGGACGACATCGCGCTGGTGGAGATCAATCCCCAGGAAATGGAAAAACGCCATGCATCCTGGAAGGAGTATTCGCTGATCGAGGCCAGTTCCGTTGATTCGTTCCGTTCGGAGATGACCTGGAAGCAGTTTGACGAGAAGGCGAACCGCCTCGCAAACTTCCTCCTGACGCGCCGCCTCCCCAGGGGCGCGAAGGTCGGAATCCTCCTCATGAACTGCCTGGAGTGGCTCCCAATCTACTTCGGCATCCTCAAGAGCGGATGCATGGCCGTCCCCCTGAACTTCAGATACACCCCCGAGGAAATCAGATACTGCCTCGACCTGGCGGATGTGGACCTGTTGCTCTTCGGACCTGAATTCACGGGGCGAATCGAGGCAATCTACGACCATCTCCCAAGAAAGACAACCCTCCTCTATGTCGGAGGAGACTGCCCGACATTCGCCGAGCCATACTACAGCCTCGTCGCCAGATGCTCCACAGAAGCGCCTGGAATCCCGCTGACCGACGAGGATGACGCGGCAATCTACTTCTCCAGCGGCACCACGGGGTTCCCCAAGGCAATCGTCCACCCCCACAAGAGCCTTGTCCACGCAGCACTGGTTGAACAGAACCACCACCACCAGACGAAGGATGACATTTTCCTCTGCATTCCTCCCCTCTACCACACCGGCGCAAAGATGCACTGGTTCGGCAGCCTTCTGGTCGGCGGCAAGGCAGTCCTCCTCAAGGGTGTCAAGCCGGAGTGGATCATCCGCACCGTCTCCAACGAGAGATGCACGATTGTGTGGCTGCTTGTCCCCTGGGCGCAGGACATACTGGACGCCATCGAGCGCGGCGAAATCGAGCTTAGCAACTACCATCTCGACCAGTGGCGCCTGATGCATATCGGCGCACAGCCAGTCCCCCCAAGCCTCATCAAGCGCTGGAAGAAGTACTTCCCGGATCACGAATACGACACAAACTACGGCCTCAGCGAATCAATCGGGCCAGGCGCAGTCCATCTCGGCATCGAAAACATCGACCACGTGGGTGCAATCGGAATCCCAGGATACGGATGGCAGGCGAAAATCGTCGACGAAAACCACGAAACCGTCAGGAAAGGCGAAGTGGGCGAGCTGGCACTCAAGGGCGACGGCGTCATGAGATGCTACTACAAGGATGAAAAGGCCACCAGGGAGACCCTCCAGGGCGGCTGGCTCTTCACGGGAGACATGGCGAAGGAGTCGGAAGATGGCTTCATCTACCTCGTCGACCGCAAGAAGGATGTCATCATCACCGGAGGCGAGAATCTCTACCCCGTCCAGATCGAGGACTTCCTGCGCAAGAACGACGCAATCAAGGACGTCGCGGTGATTGGTCTCCCGGACCAGCGCCTTGGCGAAATCGCCGCCGCAGTCATTGAGGTGAAGCCAGGCGCCGCCCTGACCGAGGACGAGGTGAACGAGTTCTGCCGCGCCCTGCCCCGCTACCAGCGCCCGCGCAAGGTGATCTTCGCCGAGGTCCCCAGGAATCCCACTGGAAAGATTGAGAAGCCGAAGCTCCGCAAGATGTATGGCGCGGAGCAGCTCGTCGCGCAGCAAAACGAAATCAAGGCATAGCCAATCATTCCGCAGGGAGGCGCGCATGAACTTCCACCGGCAGATTCTCATCCATCGCCAGACTGGCGACAGGTCGGGGTACATCCCGCCCTGCGGAGAGGCGACCTACGATTTCGAGGTCGAAAAACCCTTCGAGGGACCGGCCACGCACCGCATCAGGCTCATCGGCGAAACGGACTATTTCTGGCGGCTTCGGGCGGAGTGCGGCGCACCATACGCCATCTCAATGGCAATCGACGACGCACTCGTCAAGGACGACACCTGCGGCGAGGCATACGCCCTCGAAGTGCCGTGCCACGGAGACCTGCACCCAAGAAACGCATACGCCAAACTCCATAGGGACGAGCTGCACCCAGGCGAAACCACCACCCTCGCCATCCCGTTCAAGTCAAGGGAACTCGTATGCGAGGACTATGCGTCGCTCCGGCTGGAGGTATACCGGCAAAAGGAGGGACGGCATCCGGATGACGCATTCGACGAACCGGACCTGGTCGTAGAACTCCCATTCCCCGAAGGCACCCACGACTGGACACTGCTCTCCCAGGAGTTCACCATGCCCAGTGACGCCGCGTGCGCAATCGTCCGCATCGGCGCACGAAACTGCACCGGCGCCCTGTGGACAGGCAGCCCCAGGCTCGCCCCGAAGGGCGCGGAAAACCCACTGCCGCTTCTGGCACCTGCCCAGGCACGATTCCCGTCACTCAACTACCTCGGGGAAAACCTCTCGCGGCGAGACTGGCTCGAATGCAAAATCTCCATCGACGGACGGGAAGTCTTCAGGGGTGAAAAGTATTCCTGCATCGTCCGGAGGCCAGAGTACACCTTCGATGCTGGCGTGCTCGCGCCAGGACGCCATACGCTGAAGATCCAGCTGCTCAACGACTACCCCTCCGCCGTGGGGTTCGTCCTGCAAGGCATCGACCTGCTTCACCTGGGAAACCACGACTTCGAGGTAATCGGCGCACCGGAGTGCGTCTCCGAAGGCGACTCCTTCGCCGCACTCGTCCGCACCACCGTCGACAATCTTACGGTCGTTGCAAACGGAGTCCGGCACATATTCGGCAAGGCTGGCCTCCACGCGCTTGAGCTGCCCCCGCTCACACGGAAGCTCGAGCAAATCACCTTTGCATCGGAGACCCATTCCGATTCCATCACGGTGGAGATGACCCCGAAGGGCGAATCCCCCGTCTTCCTCGGCACAGGCGATGACGTGTATATCCCGCCTGCACTCCCGGAGCTGGAGTGGTTCCTGGAATGGTATGTCGCAAACCACATCGGCAACTACATCTGCTTCAGACACTCGTACCGTTGGGGAGGAGGCAGAAGCCTCGACCCGACACCCTGGCAGAAGATCATCCCGCTCCTCAATGACCTCGGACTCCACTATACGCTCATGGTCGACGGACGGGAAGTCCCGGGCATGGCGACTACGCCTACTCCGGACCTGGTCGAAGGACCACTCTATCTCGGACAGAGGGCACACGAAAACGACGGGTCTTTCTGCTACTGGGGAAACAAGATCTGGGGAAGCGGCGAACTCCAGGAACCATACGCGGACATCCTCTCCAGGGGAGTCACCCCAGGAGGAATCCAGCCACATATCCGACCGACACGCGATGGCGCGGAGGCATGGTGGTTCTTCAATCCACGAAAGGCACGGGACATGAAGGAGGCCGCCGAGTATTTCGTCGAGAACCTCAAGACCGCCCGGGGAGCCTCCACACGCCACTCCGGACCGTCGACGCTCTTCAGATACTTCTTCCAGGCAGGATACGAAACACTCCTCGCAGAACAGATGTATGGCCCCGAGCCACTGGTTCTTGCAGCGCTCAGGGGAGCATCACGGGCATACGGAAGGAGCGACTTCGGAACCCATCTGGCACTCCAGTGGAATTCCACTCCACTCGATTCAAGCGAACATGCAGAAAGGTACTTCCTGTCCCTCGCCACCAGCTACATGAACGGCGCCACCGAAATCAATACGGAGGAAGGACTCTACCGAATGGAAAGCGAATACGCAGACTATGACCGATTCAGCCATGCCTGCGCAATCCACCAGGAGGCACATCATAGATTCAGGAAATTCCTTGAAAACAACCCGAGAAATGGACGCCTCGTCACACCCGTCGCAATCATACAGGGACGCTACGACGGATGGAGGTGCTTCGGGCGGGCCAATGTCTGGAGCAACGAAGGCGAACAATGGCGCTTCGGTCCCGCGGAGGAGTCCTTCGACCTGCTCAGGGTCTTCTATCCACGCTGCAAACTCGATCAGATTTATGTCCAGAAGTGCCCCGCCGCCCCACAGGGATGGTATAGCGGAACGCCACTGGGATACCCAGACCTGCTCCCATGGGAGGGAGACTGGGGCAAATACCCCGTTGTCGCAATGCTCGGATGGCACTCCTTCGAAAACGAAGACGCAGAGAAGATGGCCAGATATGTCGAGGAGGGAGGCACTCTCCTCCTTACACGACGACATCTGAGCAAATCCCTGAAACACGATGCACCACCCCTGTACGAAACCACACCAGCTCTGGAAAGGCTCCTGGGAGAGGACTGGATGGACGCAGACGGAGCCGTCACCAGGAATGTCGGCAAGGGAAAGGTCGTCTTCTTCGCGTCAGATAAATACCCCGCAGAATCCCCCATCCGAAACGACTATGAGGACACACTCAGAAGACTCGCAACGGACGCCACGCAAAAGGAGGCATGCGACAAGGGATGGATTCTAGCAAATGATGACGTGGAGTTCGCAGCATACGACCTCCAGGACGGTTCAAGAGTCTTCTATCTCCTGAATATCCGGTGGTGGGATGGAAAAACCTCCACCGTCACCCTCCAACACGGCAACACTTCGAAAAAAATCAGCGTCGAATTTGGAGGGATAGTGGTAAGTAGAGAGTAGGGAGAAGGGAGGAGAAGGTAGTGCGTGGCCGGCGCGCGTGGGCGCGCCCGCACGGCAATTCTGCCGTGCGTCCCTGTGTGAATCTTTTCCCTGTACTCTACCCGCACGGCAACTCTGCCGTGCGTGCGACCTTATATGAACCTTTCCTCTTGACTCTACACGCACGGCAACTCTGCCGTGCGTCCCTGTGTGAATCTTTTCCCTGTACTCTACCCGCACGGCCATTCAGCCGTGCGAGCTTATATGAATCTTACCTGCGCGGCATTCCGCCGCGCTCATCGGAAGCCCACTGCAAAGTGGCCACGCACTGCTTTCTACCCTCTTCTCCCTATTCCCTACCTTCAACATTCTTCTCCCTCCTCCCTACTTTGGAAGCCCACTGCATAGTGGCCAAGCACTGCTTTCTACCCTCTTCTCCCTGTTCTCTTTTTTCACCAAAAAAGCCCCATTGCGGATT